>Ga0268298_10000737_pt1 | contig 41208 bp, 35 predicted proteins | sample WWTPWeurt_MetaG_FD_194462 | JGI IMG/M metagenome (GOLD analysis project Ga0268298, IMG submission 194462) | Activated sludge microbial communities from WWTP in Nijmegen, Gelderland, Netherland - WWTP Weurt | ecosystem: Engineered > WWTP > Aerobic digester > Activated sludge | place...
TTGCCATGGCAAATCCGGATCCTGAAATTCGCTACGAACTGGCAAAAGAAGCCCGCCCTGACGCCCTCCTTGCCACAGGCCGCTCCGACTATCCGAACCAGATCAACAACGTTCTGGGTTTCCCCTTCATCTTCCGCGGCGCGCTGGATGTGCGCGCTCGGGCAATTAACGAAGAGATGAAAGTGGCTGCTTCCCGCGCTCTGGCTGCCCTGGCCAAAGAAGACGTGCCAGACAGCGTACTGCGCGCCTATGGTCTGGAAAGCCTGAAATTTGGCGAAGAATACATCCTTCCCAAACCACTCGATCCACGTGTTTTGATGTGGGAATCACCTGCTGTGGCTCAGGCAGCCATGGAAACCGGTGTCGCCCGCAAGCACATCGACATTGATGAATATCGCGAAAAACTGGCTTTCCGGCAGGGCGTCGGCGAGCAGATTCGCTATTACATCATCAACAAAGCCAAAGCGCTGCCAGCCAAAAAACGCGTTGTCCTGGTGGAAGGCGAAGAGAACAAAATTATTCGCGCCGCCTCCCAGATCCTGGACGAAAACATCGCAGTGCCTGTCCTGGTGGGCCGGCCCGAAGTCATCAAGAGCAAAATCAAAAGCCTGGGTCTGGACTGCGAATTAGAAATAATCAACCCGGCCGAGTTCGACCGCATCGATGCCTACGCGCACGCATATTTCGAACTCCGCCAGCGCAAGGGCGTCAGCCTGCAAGATGCAATGAAATTGGTCTTGCAGCCGAATGTGTTTGGCCCGATGATGGTCCAGATGGGCGATGCCAATGCCTTTGTTTCTGGTCTGACATATGACTATCCGGCAGTGATCCGTCCATCCCTGGAGATTCATCACACACGCCAGGGCGCAAAACGGGCTGCCGGCGTGTATATCATGATCGTCAAAGGCAAGGTTTACTTCTTTACCGATGCGACCGTCAATATTGACCCCAGCGCAGAAGATCTGGCTGAGATCGCCTGTCTTGCGGCGAATTTTGCCCGCGAGCTGGGAATCGAACCACGCGTGGCTCTGCTTTCCTTCTCCAATTTCGGCAGTACACCCCACCCACTGTCTGCAAAGGTCAAAAAAGCAGTTGAGTTGATCCGGGCTCACTGCCCAGATTTCCCGGTGGATGGTGAAATGCAAGCCGATACAGCCATCAACACCGACATCGTTGACAGCCGCTACCCCTTCAGCCAGGTGCGAGACGCCAATGTCCTGGTTTTCCCCTCGCTCGAAGCCGCCAATATTGCTTACAAGCTCATGGCCGAAATCGGCGGGGCCCAGGCAATTGGTCCCATCCTGTTGGGTGTGGGCGCTCCAATTCATGTCCTCCAAACCGGCGCAGAAGTGCGCGACATCGTCAACATTGTTGCTGTCGCGGCCATTGACGCCACCGATCGCTAAGATGGAAAAAGAGGTCATGCGGCAAGCCGCATGACCTCTTTTTTTTATAACACAGACGCGTAACCAGGGCTGGTCAGGAGGAGGAGTCCAACCAGCCCTGGAAAAAGCCAGAGCAAACTACCGAATGACAAACCAGCGCCAGGCTGGCTGTCATTCAGGTAGTGAGCCTGTGATATTGGGGCATGAGTTTTTTCCGGATGCTGGCTTCAGAGGCCAGCCGCCAGGTTATTTAGTAATCCGATTGCGCAAGAAAGTTGGCACGTCCAAATCTTCGGTGTTGACGGTGCGCGGCTCGAAGATCGTCTTGCTGGCCGAGATCGGCGCAGAAGAAAAGTCGCGTGGGGTATTGTTCGACCCTGAATTGGAGCGCTGGTCATTTTGACGCGGCGCTGGTGTATTGGTGCGATTCTCGCTGCGGTTTTCGCTGCGAGTGTCGCTGCGCAGGTCACCGCGCACGGGCTGGCTGACTTCAGAAACCCGGCGAGCCTGGGGGGCGGGGCGTTCAAAACCAGTTGCAATGACAGTGATCCGCATGGCATCGCCCATATGCTGGTCGATTACGGCGCCGAAGATCAGGTTGACATCGGGGTGAGCAGTTTCCTTGATAATCGCAGCAGCCTGGTTGACCTCGAAGAGGGTCATATCGGGGCCGCCTGTGACGTTGAACAGGATCCCGCGGGCGCCGTCAATCGTAATATCGAGCAGTTGGCTGGAAATGGCCTGTTCAGCAGCAAGGCGAGCACGATCTTCGCCAGTTGCAGTCCCAACAGCCATCAAAGCAGCTCCACCTTCCGACATAATGGTGCGGACATCTGCGAAGTCCAGGTTGATCAGACCGGGAACGGTGATCAGCTCAGAAATACCCTGAACACCCTGGCGCAGAACATCGTCAGCCATCCGGAATGCGTCCTGCAAATTGGCGCGCTTGTCCACGATTTGCAGCAGACGATCGTTCGGGATCACAATCAAGGTATCGGCCTGTTCTTTCAATTTGGCAATTCCAGCTTCAGCCGAAGTGATCCGGCGGGAGCCTTCAAAGGTGAAGGGGCGAGTGACCACACCAATCGTCAGAGCGCCGCATTCTTTGGCGATCTGTGCAACGATTGGGCTTGCGCCGGTGCCGGTGCCGCCGCCCATACCCGAAGTGACGAAGACCATATCAGCGCCTTTAAGCACTTCGTACAGTTCTTCTGCTGATTCTTCGGCTGCGCGCTTGCCCTGGTCGGGATTGCCGCCAGAACCCAGGCCGCGGGTCAGTTTTTCACCAATCCGAACCCGGGTTTGTGCATTGGATAACAGCAGGGCCTGGGCATCGGTGTTGATTGCGATAAATTCAACACCCGTCAGACCTTCTTTAATCATCCGTTCAACGGCGTTACAACCGCCGCCGCCTACGCCAACGACTTTAATTCGGGCGAAGGATTCTAGATCTGCAAAACTATTGGTCGACATGGTAGGTTCCTCCTCATGTGTGTTTGGTTTACGATTAATGTTCCGCCAGAATGACGGGTCACAAATGACAAATCCCAGGACTTATCATTTGTGGTCAACCATTCTAGGTTCTCTATGGGGTCATCCTCTTAAACAAATTCTTCAGCAGTTCAACGATGCCGTTGCCCTGTTCCTGGCGATCCTGGTCCGGGCCGGGTGTGCGGCGGATTTTCTTATTCGAAACGACCTCACTCATCAACAAGCCCCAGCGCAGCAGCCCCACACTGGTGGCGTAAGCTGGCGAATTCAGGCGGTCGATCATGCCAATCATACCCTGGGGCTGGGCAATTCGCACCGGCACACCCAACACCCGGTTGGCCAGGGTCCGAATGCCAGGCAGCGAGCTTGTGCCGCCGGTCAAAACGACACCGGCTGGCAGCAACCCGTCATAACCCGAACGCTTGATTTCCTGCAGCACCAGGTTAAAAATCTCCTCAACCCGGGCTTCAATGATATGGGTCAACTCAGCTCGATTAATCTGCACGGCCTCTTCTTCGCCAAACGGCTTGATGGTGAAATATTCATCGGCGTTGATCTCAGAGCGAACTGCATGACCGTGCTGGATCTTGATTTCTTCTGCCTGAGAGACAGGCAGCCGCAGGCCGTGAGCAATATCCGATGTCAGATGGTTGCCGCCCACAGCCAGAACACTGGTGTGGTACACATCACCTTCGATAAACACACCAATATCGGTTGTGCCGCCGCCGATATCGCAGACCACCACACCCATCTGCCGCTCAGTCTCGCTGAGTACCACCTCGGCAGAAGCCAGGGGATTGAGAACAAACTGTGAAGCCTGCACACCAGAGGCTGCCACGCACTGGCGCAGGTTTTCGACAGTCGAACCGGCAGCCGTAATAATATGGGTCTCCACTTCCAGGCGAAAACCGTGCATCCCCAGAGGCGATGGGATCCCATCCTGCCCGTCAACACTGAAACCGCGCTGGATGACATGGATAATTTCACGGTTATGCGGGATCGCCACAGCTCGGGCAGCGTCAATCGCCCGTGAAATATCATCCTGGTCGATCGTCCGGTTGGTGATACCAACCGCCCCCTTGCTGTTGACCGAAGAGACATGCGACCCTGCCAGGCTCACCAGAGCGGCGTTGATTTCAAAGCCCGAGGTTCGCTCGGCTTTGTCCACCGAGCGCGTAATTGCCTGAGATGCCGCAGTCATGTCAACCACAGTGCCCTTCTTGATGCCCTGAGAGGGTTCAATCCCAACACCCAAAATCCGGATGCTGTCAGGGCCTTCTGCGCGCGCCACAAGCGTGCAGATTTTTGTTGTTCCGATATCAATCCCAACGATCGTTGGTGACTCCATAGCTAACGCTCCATTCGGAAATAGGGAGCATGGGGGTTCTCCACGCTCACCAATGCAGGTTTAAGATTATGTTCGACCAGATAATTGACAATCGCAGCATAGACGATTTGTTTCTGTTCGAGATCAGTTTGCTGAGCACCGAAATAAACCACCCAATCATGGTTATCGGTCCAGCCAAAGCCGCGTTCCGGCGAATAAAACAAGGGCGATCCATCTGGGATGTTTTTTGATAGATACAGCAAGGTTTCAATCAGGCCAGTATCGAGCTTTATTGAAGCGGCAGAAACCGCCACACCCGCAGGCCCTGTTCGCAAACCTGCCAGGATGGCCAGGTTCTCTTCTGTAATACCAGGCAGAATGTCCGCTTCAACAACGGGCAGTGCGCTGCCGTCGCCGCGGGCCGGGAAAATAAAGCCCTCCAGATCAACCCAATGCTCTCCACTGTCGTTGAACCAGCGCAGCACCGGGGTTCGCTCTACAACGCTGATCTTCACACTGGCTGGCAAACCGATCGAAATATTAATCTGGGAAAACTCCGGAAAGCTTTCGGCCAGACTGGTGTGAAGTTTTTGAGGATCAATCGAAATGATGGTTGAGTCAACAATTCCGGCAGCCAGAGTAATCTCCTCCAACGGTACGCGATTAAGGCCTTCAACCTCAATTGCAGCAACCCGGAAAGCAGGAGAATAAACGAGCAAACCTGCGCAGACCGCCATCAATACAAACAAGAGGGCTGAAACAGCCCGCCAACCAAAGTGAACCATTGGCAGTGCAGGCAGGGTAAATTCACCACCGGTCCTGCCGATGGGGATATCAATCCGCCGGCGGATGCTGCCAGCCGCATGCATCGGAGTCGCCATGTCGTACATCGATGAACGGCGTGTCACCACGGGCGTGTGATCAGAGCGGTGGCGCGGGCGTTCTGTTGCATATTGCACTTTCTTCTGGGCTTCATCCGCCCGTTTGTTCCGCCGGTCGCGCGCAGTTTCCGCCTGCCGAGCAGCATCGCTATTTTTACTTCTTCTTCTGGGTTGGGGCATTCCAGCCATAGTCATTAATCCTTTATCAAATGCCTGATCTCAATGATCTTTTGAAAAAGATCGTTCGATGTGATCCCAGCTTGCTTTGCGCTCCAGAGCAAGCTCAATCAGACGATCTAACAATTCGGTGTACGACAGACCACTGGCCTGCCAGAGCTTAGGGTACATGCTGATCTGGGTAAAACCAGGAATTGTGTTGATTTCACCCAGAAATAATTCGCCGGTCTGTTTGTCGAGTAAGAAATCGACCCGGGCCATGCCAGCGGCATCCACTGCTTTGAATGCCCGCACAGCCAGGCTGCACACCTGTTCAACCTGCTCAGCCGTCAAAGGCGCCGGGATCAATAAACCCGAGGAATTATCCACATATTTCGCCTCATAAGAGTAGAACTCTCGGCTGGGAATGATCTCGCCCGGGACAGAAACCTGGGGATCCAGATTGCCCAACACGCTGATCTCAATTTCACGGGCACTGATGCCGCGTTCGATCAAAATCCGCTGATCGTAGCGTGCGGCATCCAGGATACCTTCCAACAGATCGGAACGGCTGCTGCACTTGCTGACGCCCACCGATGAACCCAGGTTGGCTGGCTTGATGAACAGCGGGTAAGGAGCGACTTTCTCAGCCCTGTCCAACAAAGCAGCCATGCCTGTTTCCAGTTCGCTGCGGTGAGCCAGGATCATCGGCAGGGTGGGAATGCCATGGGCCTGCATCACATCTTTAAACGCAGCTTTGTCCATACCGACTGCTGAGCCCAAAACACCAGCGCCCACATAGGGCAGTCCGCAAATCTCCAAAAATCCCTGCAGGGTGCCATCTTCGCCGAATGTGCCGTGCAGCAGCGGGAAAACTACATCCACTGGGGTAACCAGGTTCAATAAAGCCCCTTCGAGCCCGGCTTCAAGGGTGTACAGGTTGGGGTGCGCCGGGTTAGGCAGCAAGACCGCCGGTTTAAGCGGCTCATAATGTCTGGAAACAAAAGCATCCAGAACGTTTTCGCCTGTCAGCCAGATGCCATTGTGGGTGATGCCTACCTGGTAAACCTCATACCGTTCAGGGTTCAGTTGAGCAATGACAGAGCGCGCAGACATCAGCGAAACTTCATGCTCGCCAGATCGTCCACCAAAAATTACCACGATGCGCTTCTTCATCATAAACTCCAATCGCCTACCAGTTCAACTTCTAATTCTAACCGGACACCAAATTTCGCTTCAACGGCCTGGCGTGCCAGCCTGATCAACTCATAAATATCTCGGGCAGCAGCCTGCCCACGATTGACAAAGAAATTGGCGTGCAGCATGCTGATTTCAGCATCCCCAATTCGAGTTCCCTTAAGCCCTGCGGCTTCAATCAATCTGCCGGCATAATCGCCGGTGGGGTTCTTGAACATGGAGCCCATCGTCGCCCCAGGGGGCTGTGTGCGATGGCGGTGCTCGCTAAAAGCGTTGGCTCGGGCCTGGGCAGCCTCGGGTGTGCTGGGTTCCAACTTCAACAGTGCTGCCAGGACAATCCCTGCTGCGGGGTGCCGTTTCAAAATGCTGCTGCGGTATTGAAATTCCAGTTTTTGCATGGGCCAGGACTCTTTCAGCGCTTCAATTTGACCCTGTACTGAGGTCTGTGTTGTGTGTTGCAAGATTTCGGCCAAAATTAAGTTCGCCGCCATATCGGCGCCGTGAGCGCCTGCATTGCCAACCACTGCCCCGCCAACCGTGCCCGGAATGCCCACAGCCCATTCCAGGCCGCTGAACCCCCGGCTGCATGCCTGGCGAGCCAGAGCGCCAAAATTCGCACCAGATTCAGCCCACACCGCCGGCTGCTGCTGGTCTTCCAGGAAGCGCACAGAGCGGGCATGGTTCAGGATCACGACACCGGCAAAGCCGCTGTCGCTGACCAAGATATTGGAACCGCCGCCCAAAATCAGGTAATTGATACCCTGCTGCCATAAGAATACCGTCATATCCGCCAGTTCGGCGGCATTTTCGGCTTCCAGCAACGCTTCTGCCGGACCGCCCACCCGCGCCGAAGTCAGGCGTGCGAGCGGCTCATGCACTCGCAAGCGGTCACCAAATCGTTGGTGCAAAACTTCAATCGGGGTGGAAATCGTTGGCATCATACAAACCTGTTAAATTAGATCGACTTTACGTAATCGATCAGGTGCTGGATCATTTCAGCCGGGAAGCGGTTCTTGCGGGCATAATCCACCAGCTGCTCATCATTTAAATCATCCTTCGGATTTGGAGCAGCGATCAGGCGCAGCGACTGCATCTCCAAATTTTCGGCCTCGAAACGGCGGGCAAATTGATCCTGTGTTTTGCGTTTCTTCTTAGTCTCAGACATTTGCGAGCTCCTTCTCTTTCAGAAATTGATAAACTTTCCGGTTGGCATGATCTGCATCACCCGCCGAAAAGACAATCACAACGCTTCCGGGTGTCAGACGGGTGGTTAAAATATCCACAGCGGCCTGCAGATTTGCGGCATAGGTTACATCGGTCTGTGGAATGGCAGATGCCACCAGACGGGACGAATAGCCGCCTGCCGGAGGCAGTTCGCGCGAGGGGTAGATCTCTGTAACGACGATATGATCTGCGTCCCCAAAGGCCTGAGAAAACGCAGAAAACAAGGTTTGGGTCCGTGAATAGGTGTGCGGTTGCCAGACAGCCCAGATTTGTGCGCCGGGATAACGGGCCCGGGCGGCAGCAAGGGTTGCCCGAATCTCGGTAGGGTGATGGCCATAATCATCCACCAGTGTAACCCCGCAGGCTTCGCCCAGCACCTCAAAACGCCTGCCGCTGCCCTGAAATTCGCCCAGGGCTTTGGCTGCTTTGGCCAAATCCAGCCCAAGCTGGTGAGCCACAGCCAGGGCAGACAGCGCATTTAAGACATTGTGGACACCCGGAACCTGCAATTGAACACTGCAGGGGGCAGATCCATCTTTCAACCGGACATCAAAGGAAAATCCGCCCAGGTTGTTGGGTAAAACCCCTGCCGCTGTGTAATCATTTGTCGAGCCCGTCAGGCCATACAGCAAGACCGGGGTGGGACCATTTTGCAATTCCCCTGCCAACCGAAGGGCACCGGGGTCGTCAGCGCAGACAATCAGGGCGCCGTCCGGTTTTACCGACTGGCCAAATGTCAGGAACGCCTGGTAAAAATCTTGCGCCGTGGGATAGCAGTCCGAATGGTCATGCTCCACATTGGTGATGACGGCATAGGTGGGCCGCAGTCCATGGAACATCCGATCATATTCATCAGCTTCAATCACAAATGTTTTGCCGCCGCCAGCCCGAGCATTGGCGCCCAGGTTATGGGCAATCCCGCCAATAATATAGGATGGATCTTGATCCAGGGCGGTCAGCATCCAGGCGACCATGGAAGTCGTGGTGGTTTTGCCATGCGTGCCCGCAATCGCGATTCCAACCCGGGAAGCCAACAATTCGCCCAGGAAATCTGCCCGCTTAAGCACCGGGATGGACAGGCGGCGGGCCTCAACCACTTCGGGGTTATCATCCGAAACAGCTGAAGACCGAATCACCAGGTCAGCCCCGCTGATATTTTCAGCTCGATGCCCTTCAAAAATCACCGCCCCAGCCGAGCGCAGCTGGAGCGCCAGGTTTGAAAGCTGGCGGTCTGAACCACTGACCCGAAAACCACTTTCCAGCAGGACGCGCCCAATGGCGGAAAGCCCTGTTCCGCCAATGCCAATCAAGTGAAGATGAGCGCCAGAATTAAGTGCCATAGTTAGACCAACACCACCAGAATAAACACGAAAGCAATTGCGATACTGACATACAAAGGCGTATCCTTCAGCCAAACAGGCGCAAGCCAGGGGATCATGCGGAAAGCATCCTTTGTGAAAGGATCATTGGCGTCAGGAGGGCGAATAACACTGGGGAATGGATAGCCCGCGGCATGCAGGTAATACCACAATGCACCAACCACCAAAAAGCCATTGATAGCGCCTAAAAACAGGCCCAACATCGCATCCTGCAGACGTTCACGGGCAAATTTACCGCCGCCGCCCAACCTGGGAATATTGGGGGTCTGGTAACCAAAGAAAACCAGAGTCAGCAAAATCAATGCCCGCAGCCAGAAATAAGCCTGGGTGCCGGCAGGCGTGAGCTGGTTCATCAGACCAGGCAAAAGCATTTCCAGGATCGAAATAATAAAAATCGCCAGGATAACGCTGAAAATAACCAACAGCTCTTTGGCCCACCCGCGCAGCATGCCAATCACAGCGAAGATGCCGATAAAGAACAAGAAGAAGAAGCTAATACTTACCATCGCATCCTCTTTCAGGCCGCCGCAAGGTTCACCAAAATATTGGCAATGGAGCCAGCCGCCTCGGGCTGGGCCAACTGCGCCATTGCCTTGCGCATCTCTCGAAGCTGGTCGGGATTGTCAAACATCCCGGTAACCAGCGAGGTAAATTGGTCTTTTAAATCGGCATCTTTGAGCATCACAGCAGCGCCGTGCCGTACCAGGTAGTCGGCATTGACACGCTGGTAGCGCCAGGCGAAAGGATAAGGCACCAAAATAGCGGGGGTGCCAAAAAGCGGAAATTCACCCAGGCAGGAGGCCCCGGCGCGCCCGACAGCCAGGTCTGCGGCCAGCAGGGCGGCGCCCATTTCTGCATGCAGATACGGATATGGATGGTAATTTGAGCGCAGGTCTGCAGGCAGTTTATCTGCTGCCTGCTGAACTTCTGGCCAATCGAGCTGCCCGGTCAGGTGCACAATTTGCATCCGGGGGAGCAGGACTGGCAAAGCAGCCATGAGCGCCCGATTGATCGAACGGGCGCCTTTACTGCCGCCCATCACCAGCAGCACAGGCAGGTCTTCCACCAGGTTCAAAGCCTGCAAAGCCTGTGAACGCTCTTTCCAGTTCAACAATTCAGTCCGCACGGGGTATCCTGTCACCGTTGAAGGCAGGCTGGCAGACAGAAAGGCTTTGCTGTCTGGATTGGTCAGGGCGGTGTGGTCGCTGAGCCAGAGCAGGGCTTTGAGTGCCAGACCCGGTTCAATATCGGGGATATAGACAAGATGCCGGGGGCGGTTCTTGCCCCAAAAAGCCAGACGAGATGCAAATGCCATCGGCACAGCTACAAACCCGCCCGTAAAAAGCAAAACCTGAGGACGAAATTCAGCCAGAATTCGCAGGCTGGCAAGCAGACCACGCGCCAATTTGACCAGGTTGCCTGGCAAAGCTTTCAGGCCAACCCCATGCACACCTGCCGCTGGGATGGCCTTAAAGTCGATGCCTGCTCGCCTGACCAAATCTGCCTCCATACCGCCTTCGCCGCCAACCCACAGGGTTTGCAGGGCGAAGTCTTTGCTGGCGCTAAGGCTGTCTCTGGTAGCCAGAGCTTGCAGGATGGACAGTGCGGGGTACACGCCGCCGCCCGTTCCGCCCGCGCAAATCAACAACCGCATCAAAGCTTCGCTCCTCTTTTTCTTCTGCCTTTACTGATTGGCGAGAAATATTTAATAAAATCCCAACAGCTGCCAGACTGACCAGCAGGCTGGAACCGCCAGAACTGATGAATGGCAGCGCCTGTCCCGCAAAGGGTAGGATGCCTAACATAACCAACATATTCAACATTGCTTCAAACAAAATCCAGTAAGTCACGCCGCCTGCCAGCAAGCGTCCCATCCGGTCAGGGGCACGGAGGGCAATCACGCTTCCCCGCCACAGCAGACCAAGATAAGCCAGCACCAATCCAAGCGACCCAATCATCCCCGTTTCTTCACCAATCACAGCAAAAATACTGTCGGTGTGGGGGAAAGGCAAACCCAACAGCTTGATTTCGCCTTTACCAATCCCGGTGCCAAAAATCCCGCCGCTCATAAAACCCATCAGGCCCTTCTGTACATGCTCTGAAGTCAGCAGCAGATCGGACCAACCAAACCAGAAGTTCGTGAAGCGATCCCGCCCTGATGGGATCACCATGATCAGGGCAAAACCTGCCACCCCCGCCATCAAAGCAATCACACCAATTTGCTTGACTGCCCCGCCACCCAAAAACCACATTATTGCCCCGATGAAAACGATGGTTAGGGCAGCACTCAAATCGGGTTGGATGACCAAAAAGCCCACCACAACACCCAGTGCCACAGAAAGCGGAACGATGCCTAACACAAAGGAGTTCATCTGCTCTTTGTGGCTGAAAAGCCAGGCAGCCATATAAATGATCACAGCCAATTTCGCCATTTCAGAAGGCTGAATGGAACCGCCTGCACCTCCCCGGGTTGCTCCCAGGCGTTCCTCGCCATAGAAGTTGATCGCCGCCAACGCCAGGGTGGTAAAGATCAACACCGGAAAAGCGAATTTCCGATACCACTGATATGGAATAAACGAAACCAGAGCCATAATCGCAAAACCGGCCAACGCCAGCTTGATCTGGCGGTCGGCAATGTAGGTTTCCGAGCTGTAATAAGTGTAAGAGAAATCGGCAGAGGCCGAATAAACCATGACCAAACCAAAAATCACCAGACCAAACGCAATTATAACCAGCCGCCAATCAAAACCAAGACGGGCAGGCCGGCCGCCGTCCGCTGCCGGCAGCGGAAAACCTAATTTAGAGAAAAAGTCGTTTAAAGATCCATTACCCATTTTCGAAATGCCTCCCCGCGCTCTTCAAAGTCGCGGAATTCATCAAAGGATGTACCACCTGGTGAAAGCAGGACAACATCTCCCTCACTGGCAAGCTGAGCCGCCGCTTCAACCGCCGCGTTCAAACCGACGTACACGGCACAGGTGTATGGGCGGGTATTGGTTGGGGTCTCACCGACAGCCTGATCGATAATTTCCCTGGCTTCACCAAAAATTATTAAGTGGTCTACCCTTTCATGCACTAATCGTGCCAGATCAGACCAGGGCAAATTTTTATCACGCCCTCCAACCAGCAGGATGATAGGCTCTGTAAACGAGCGAATCGCTGCCATCGTTCGTTCGGGGGCTGTTGCGATCGAATCGTTGTACCAATCTGCACCGCCCCAACGCCGGACAAATTCCAACCGGTGAGCAACGCCATAAAAATCTTCGACCGCTGCCCGCATAACCGAAACCGGCAATCCTGCCGCTGCCGCAATGGCGCAGGCTGCCAGCACATTCAACACATTGTGATCGCCGCGCAGCTTGATTGCGGATACCGGCATAATTTCAACATCCAGATCGGTGTGCAGCCAGAGCTTTGCGTCGCGCAGGAATGTTCCCGGGTGCCCGGGGACCGGGTTGAGGCCAAACGTCCAGACTGTATTCGAGGCCTGATGGCGCAAATTCCAGGCTGCAGGATTTTCACAGCCTAAAACCACCGCGCCGTCAGGGTTGGGCGTTTGATGGGTCAAAATGTGGGCTTTGGCAGCTGTATAGGCAGCCATATCGCCGTGGCGATCCAGATGATTGGGCGTAATATTCAAAACCGCCGTAACGGTTGGCGATGTAGACATAATTTCCAACTGGAAACTCGAAAGTTCCATCACAACCAGATCATCAGCAGAAAGCTGGTCGAGGATCGAAACCAACGGGTTTCCAATATTGCCGCCTACCCAGGCATGCCTGGGTGCACTGACCGCAAGCTGTGCCATCCGGGCGACCAGGGTGGTCGTGGTCGTTTTGCCAGCAGAACCTGTCAAACCAATCACCTTGCATGGGGCAGCATCCAGGAAAATTTGTGAATCATTTGAGAGCGGGATGCCGCGCCGGATCGCTTCCTGGATGATGGGCAGGGTAAGCGGGACACCACCAGATGGGCAAACCAAATCGGTGTGGTCAAGCAATTCCAAGGGGTGCCCACCGCAGGCCCATTCAATCCCAGTCAGGTTATGTGCGGCCAGGGCCGTGCGCGCCCCCTTGAGCTGCTCGGCAGAGCGCTGATCACTGATCACAATTTGCGCACCGCAGCCTGACAGGTAATGCGCCAGAGCAGTCCCTTGCCGGGCTGCCCCTAAAATCAGTACGCGTTTACCTTGCCATTCAGTCTTCATCATGTTCACCGGATCGCCAAAGCCATACCCAAAATTGCTGCCAACAACCCAACCAGCCAGAAACGCTGGACAATTTGGGTCTCACTGAGGCCCAACATCTCAAAATGATAGTGCCACGGGGCCCTTTTGAAGATTCTTTTACCCTTGCTAACCTTGAAATAGGCAATCTGAAGGAGCGAGCTGAGCGCCTCGCTGACCGGGATAACGCCAATCAACGGCAGCAGCAGCCACTGCCCAGACATCAAAGCCACCACCGCTGCGGCTGCGCCGAGCGGAAGGGAACCCGTATCTCCCATAAACAACTGGGCCGGATGGACATTGAACCATAAAAAGCCGAACAATGCGCCGACAACAGTAAAACAGAACCGACCGAGATAAACCTGCTGTTGGTAAAGGGCAATTGCGCCGTAAGCCAGGAAAATTGTCGCCGAAATCATACCAGCCAGTCCATCCATGCCATCCGTGAAATTAACCGCATTGGCCATACTGACAATGATAAAAGCCGCAATCGGAATATAAAGAATACCCAGGCTCCACTGCGAGCCGATGACGGGCAAAATAAATTCTGGGGCGTCCAACACATAGCGCAGCCCAACGGCAGCAACCAGGGCAATCACCACCTGCAAACCGAACTTAATCCGGGCACTGATCCCCTCACCGACTTTGCGTTTGCCGCGCAGCTTTTCCCAATCGTCAATCGCCCCGAGGCACAAATACAGAATCATGGTGCCAACTGGCAGCAAAACTGAGCGGCCCAGGCCGGTCAGGCCCATCAGCGAGACCGTATTAAGCATGATGGTGATCAACAGGACAGGCAGTACAATCAACACCCCGCCCATCGTCGGCGTGCCTGCTTTTGTGAAGTGCGATTCTGCCAGTTCCACCCGAATCGTATCGCCTAATTTGAGGTGGCGCAGCACCCGAATCAACGGCTGTCCCCAGATCAGTGTCAGGAAAAAGCTGAGCATCGTCAGTGCCAGGGCGAGTGATGCCTCTTTCATCGTGCCGCCTCCAGCCTGGAAACCAGACGTTCCATTCGCATCCCACGTGAACCTTTAATGAGAACCACATCTTTGGCGCCCAGGCGTGTTTTCAAGAAATCGGCAGCCTGATCTGTGTTGTCCAGTTCGGTAATCAGCGAGCCGGCCAGACCGGCGCGGGCAGCAGCAGCAGCGATCATCCGGCCGCGTTCGCCCACAGTGACGAGCAAATTGGCAACCTGAGCGGCGCGAATCCCCACCTTTTCATGACCAACCCATTCGTACTGTCCCAATTCCAGCATATCACCCAAAACAGCGATCTTGCGCCCTTCCAGCTCATCCAGCAGATTGAGAGCCGCCAACATCGACTCGGGAGAAGCGTTGTACGTATCATCCAGGATCAAAGCACCGCTGCTGGCTCGTACAGCCATCAGCCGCAGCTGGGTTGGGCTGGAGCGCAGACCATCCACGATTTCTTGCCAGGTCAGGCCATCAGCCAGGCCGACCGCAGCCGCCCGCAGAGCGGTTTGAACCGAATGCCTGCCGATCATTGGAACCCGCATATGGATTGAGTCGCCGTGGTAGTTCAGGCGGAAGCGAATGCCTTCCAGTCCAAGCCCTTCCACTTCATCAGCCCACACATCGGCGGCAGGATCGAGCCCGTAAAAGATCACCCGGGCCTTTGTGCGCGCGGCCATCGGGACAACCAGAGGGTCATCATAGTTCAAGATGGCAACACCCGATTCTGGCAGAGCCTCTACCAGTTCACCTTTGCCCTGGGCGATCGTTGCCTGATCACCCGCCCGGGCGGCATGAACAGTGCCAATGTTATTGATCACTGCAATTTCTGGCTGAGCCAGGTTGCACAAAAAGGTAATTTCACCCAATACATAAAAGCCCATTTCGAGAACTGCCCGTTCATGACCTTCACTCAGGCTGAGCAGCATTAAAGGCAGGCCAATTTCATTGTTCAGATTTCCGCTTGATTTCAGGGTGGTGTAGCGCTGGCTGAGCACTTCGGCCACAACCTCTTTCGTGGTGGACTTGCCGACGCTGCCGGTAATCCCGACGACTTTCAGGTTGAGCTTTCTGCGCCAAAAACCGGCAATCGTCTGCAGCGCCTGCAAACTATCCGTCACGCGCAGGCAAATCGGCCTGTCCAGATTCTTCAATACAGCAGGGTCCGCTTCCTGATCAGGACGCAGATCGAGCGTCGTAAATTCGGCGGACATCTCACGCTGAACAAGCGCAAACATCGCACCGTGATTAAAAGCATCCGCCACGAAATTGTGTCCATCCACCCGCTCGCCCGGCAGAGCCACAAACATGCTTCCAGAAATGGCCTTGCGTGAATCAACGTGGGCCTCGGTGATTACCGAGGCCACGACTGCTGGATCTTTTTGCAAAGCCGGCAGTTTATTCAACGCTTCCAAAACCACGCCCAGATTTAGCACGCTTCTCTCCTATTTATTCTCCAGTGAAACTGCAGAAGAATTATTCAAACCAATGATCTGCTGCCGAATTGCATCAGGCGGCAGCTTGGTCATAATCGCCACCTGCTTGAAAACTTCCGAAAAAACGGGCGCCGCAACCACAGACCCCCAAATATCGGAGGTTGGTTTTTCCAACCAGACATAAATCAGGATGGATGGGTCATCTGCCGGGCCCCAGCCCACGAATGAAGCATTGGTCATGCTGTCTGAATACCCCGTTGGGGTTGCGATACTGGCAGTGCCGGTTTTCCCCGCTACCCGGTATCCATTCACCAGGGCGTTGGATGCTTCTTCTTCCAGCGAGATAGCCAACATCTCTGTCAGGGTATGGGCTGTTTCAGCGGTCACAGGCATGCCAACCACGGGCCGGATGGGGTTGAACTGGCGGCCATCAACAACCTGACCCTTCAAGACATGCGGCGCTGACATCATCCCGTCATTGGCGATCGCAGAAACGGCCTGCATCATCTGAATGGGCGTAACAGCCAGACCCTGTCCGTAAGAATTGGTGCCCAGGTCGCCTTCGTACCAGCCCTCATCCACCGGTGTGCGCAGCAAACCGGCAACTTCACCACCCAGATCAATTCCGGTGATTCGGCCAAAGCCAAAGCTGTCAACATACTTGTAGAATTTCTCAAAGCCCAGCTTTTCGTTGGCCACATAAGCCAGACAGACATTCAATGAATGCTGCATACATTCGGTCATTGTCTGGTTGCCGTGCCCGGCCCCATCCCAGTTGACCACCTGGATGCCGCCGATATTATAGTAACCCGGGTCGTACATCGTCTCATCAGGAGTGACCACACCTTCGTTGAGCGCTGCGCCCATGGTGATCACTTTAAAAACTGACCCTGGCTCGTAAATAGAGTTCACGGCCCGGTTGTAAGGCTGTCCGCTGTTAATGTATTCGTTGGATTTCCAATAATTGTTCGGATCAATCATGGGTGTGGTCGCAATTGCCAGCATTTCGCCGTTGCGGGGGTCCATCACCAGGATTGTGCCAGATGCCGAGCCGGTGTTCTGCACCGCCTTGATCAAAATATCCTCGACAGCGGCCTGAATATCGCGGTCAATGGTCAGGATCAGATCCGTGCCTTTGGGGATCTGCGGCATCTGATCGGCATTCAGGGGATTGCGATGATAATAATAGGCTTCTGGAACGCCTGCCAACTCAATATCGTAAGTTTCTTCGACTCCATTCAACCCAACCCCGTTGAAATCCACAAAGCCCAGAATATTGGCGCCCAGCTTGCCTTCCGGATAGATGCGCTTCATGCGCGGCCGGTAGATCAAACCGTTCAGGCTTTGCACCTTGCCAGATTTATCCTTGCTGACCTTCAGATCATCATACATTTTGGAAAGCCGCTTGAGCTCGTTCAGTTGGGCAACGGAAACATAATCCGCCAGCATCCGGTAAGTATTGCTGTCGTTCGGAATTGTGCTGGCTTCTTTCAAGACCCATTCGTAATAATTGGCGCTGCCCGAATAAACCACAGTAGGATGCTCGGCCAATACTGAACGAAGGGCGAATGCGATCGTTTCTGCATTCCCAAGCTGAGAGACCTTGGTCAAATCAACCCCAACCTCGTAAGCCTCTTCACTGCCGGCCAGCAGGTTACCGTAGCGGTCGAAAATATCGCCGCGTGGTGGGTAGAAAATATGATAACCAAGCTCCCACTGCGCCTTATTGTCTACAAAAACATCGCGCTGACCGCTCGACTCGACCATAATCAGGCGGGCAAAAATTACAAGCGCCAGCAGTGCATATACGCCGACAATGAATTTATAACGGGAATCGTATTCTTGTGTTTCTTGCTTCATGGAAGAATACCTCGTTGAACCATATCAGAAAGTGAATTCCAACCCGATTGGAATGCGTCCATCAGTGAATCGCGGTATGGCGTAAGCTGCTTCGCTTTTGGCGTTTCCGGTGCAGAAAAAGAACCGATCTGGGCTGTTTCCGGGGGAATATATCCGCTGACCGGCAGGTAGATTACATTTTCGCCCTCCAACACCTGGTAGCCAGAGCTGTCCAGTTTTTGCTGGACAAGCGCCCGGGTGTTCAATTTCGCCAATTCCAGGCGCAGGGCGGTAATCTCGATAGTCAGTTCCTCCATCGGAACAATTTCTTCCGGGTCGGGCACATACTTCAGGGTGTACGTGCTCCAAATACTGACCTGCATCATTTGGATTTTTCGCCCCAGGGCAATGGTACGCGCCGAAATATCGGTATAAAAAGCTGCCAGCGCAGCTCCGATAATCACAACCAACAACAGCATTACCCCCACCCGCGTTTCAATCCGCCAGGGGGCCTGCTCGTATGCTAATTTTATTTTTCGACGAAAATTATTTGCCTGTTCCATTGTTTCCTCTCCGGGAAACCACTTGATGATTGATCGTATTTGAATTGATACGCTGGCTTCCCAGCGGCTTACTCTGCAATTGTCATGCCAGAAAAGCCTGGCTGATAAAGAAGACCAAAATACCTAGGAAATTTTCTCTGCAACCCGCAGTTTCGCACTGCGTGAACGCCGGTTTTGGGCCGCCTCTGCATCTGTCGGGCGGATTGGGTGACGGGTAACTTCAACCAGACTTGCCTTATGCCCGCAGGTACAAATCGGCTGGCGGGGAGGGCAGATGCAGTCCTGGCTCTCCTGGCGAAAATACTGCTTCACCAACCGGTCTTCCAGTGAATGAAACGCAATCACAGCCAGACGCCCACCCGGAGCCAAAACCTGCATTGCCAGCGGCAAAACCTGCTCAACCGCTTCAAGCTCCTGATTGACAGCAATCCGCAAAGCCTGAAAAGTGCGGGTTGCTGGGTGAATGCCCTCCCGCCCGCTGTGGGTTGCTCTGGCAACTACCCGGGCCAATGCGCTGGTGGTGTGGAGCGGCCTGGCATATACAATCGCCCGAGCCACCTGGTATGCCCGCCGCTCTTCTCCATAATTGAAGATGATATCGGCCAATTCCTTCTCCGTGAGGCGGTTAACCAGCTCATCTGCGCTGACCGGGTTATTGGGGTCAAAGCGCATGTCCAGGGGCGCATCGGTCAAGAAAGAAAAACCTCGCTCCGGTGTATCGAGCTGCATGGATGAAACGCCCAGATCCAGAACAATGCCCTGCAGCGGCCCCCAGCCGAGTTCGGCCAGATGGTCAGCCATACTCAAATACGAACCAGACCGGATTACAACTCGCTGTCCAAACTCAGACAGGCGCTCACCGGCAATCTGAAGCGCTTGCGGATCAACGTCGAGGCCCAACAGACATCCATCGGGAGCACTGGCAGTCAGAATGCCCCAGGCGTGCCCCCCCGCCCCGAGCGTGCCATCCAGATAATGCCCTCCCTGCTGCGGCTGTATTGCGTGTATAATTTCATTGTAAAGTACAGGCAGATGAGGGCCTGGCGCAGTTGGATTTTCAGCGCTCATCATCATTCATGCCATCATCTATTATGAATCAGCCCCGGTTGATAGATCCAGGGCCGCAAATCGTTGTGCGTTTGCTTCTACATCCTGGAGTTGAGCACTTTGATCATTCCATGGCTCAGTTGCCCAAATTTCGAAATAGTCTCCACCGCCAACCAAGACCACCTCTGCCTGGATCTGGGCCGCATCCCGCAGGAACTGTGGAATGAGAATCCGGCCAGCCTTATCCAGCTCCACCCGATCGGCAGTGGAAAAAACAAGCCGGCGCAGCAGCCGGGCGGTGGGATCGGTGACGCTCATCGACTGGACGCGTTTGCGGATCGTGTCAAAGGCAGCATCGGTCATCACCAGCAAATTGCGATCAAAACCCTGCAGCACATAAGCGCCACCCTCGAGCAGCTCGCGGTAGCGAGCTGGTACGGTAAGGCGATCTTTGCTGTCGAGCGTATGACGATACTGACCGAGGAACATATGTTCTAACTATCCTTTAATAAACAGAACGCCAGAATGCCTGGCGCTCCACTTCGACCCACTTTGTCCCACAAACACCTATAGTATAAACGAGATCATCTCAAAAATCAAGTTAAGAACCCATAAACATGACTAAATTTGTCTTTTATTAATCTTAATCTTCGGAGGAAATATGCATGTAACTCAAAAAACGGATTTTCGCGGCCTGTATGCTGGCCTTGATCTCAAAACGCCGCTCTTAAACGGCCTGACCAGGCAGTATATCAATCTGGATAACGCTGCTTCAACCCCAGCGCTTCTCGCCGTCCAAAAAGCCGTTGACCAGTTTCTGCTGTATTACAGCAGCGTACACCGCGGCACCGGGTTTAAAAGCCAGCTTGCAACCCACTTCTATGAAGAATCCCGGCAGGCGGTCTTGAAATTCCTGGGAGCCAGACCCGGCGAACACACCTGCATTTTTGTAAAAAACACAACCGAGGCGATCAACAAGCTTGCCCGGCGGTTTCCCTTCACCCCGGAACGGGATATTGTTCTTACAACCGGCATGGAGCACCATTCCAACGACCTGCCCTGGCGAGCTGCCGCCCATACGATCCATGTTGCGCTCACTCCTGAAGGCCGCCTGAACGAAGCGGATTTCGACCGCCAGCTGGCCCTCTACGGTTCACGCGTTGCCCTGATAGCTGTGACGGGCGCCAGCAATGTAACTGGTTTTCTCAACCCAATTCATCGTCTGGCAGAAAAAGCACACGCGGCAGGGGCCCTGATCTTTGCCGACTGCGCTCAACTTGCGCCGCACCGTCAGGTCAATATGGGCTCCCTGGATGACCCTGCCCACCTGGATTTTGTCGCAATTTCCGCCCATAAAATGTATGCGCCCTATGGTTCTGGCGCACTGGTTGGCAGGCAGGATATCTTCGCCCAGGGTGATCCGGACCAGCGCGGCGGCGGCACAGTCGAGATCGTGACTCTGGATGATGTGGTTTGGGCCGGCCCGCCCGACCGGGATGAAGCTGGCAGCCCCAATACGGTGGGGGCTGTGGCCCTGGCTGCCGCTATTCACCAGCTCGAAACAATTGGCATGGATCAGGTGGCCCAGCATGAGGCCGAGCTGACAGCCTATGCGCTCCAAAAACTGCCCGGTGTACCCGGGATAAAAATCTTTGGGGATCTCAACCCTGAGCACAGCTCCGAGCGGCTGGGGGTTGTGCCATTCATGCTACAGCAGGCTCCCCATTTCCTGGCATCGGCTGTGTTGGGATACGAATTTGGCATTGGGGTGCGCTCAGGCTGTTTTTGCGCTCATCCCTACATCCTGCATATCCTTGGCCTGACAGGCGAACAATCCAAAATGGTCCGCCAGCGCATGCTGGCGCATGACAAATCCGAAATGCCCGGTCTGCTGCGGGCCTCATTTGGCCTTTATAACAATACCGAGGAAATCGACGCCCTGGTTGACGCCCTCAAACACATCGCGGCAGGCAAATATGAAGGGATATACACCCAGAATAAGGCTACGGGGGAATATATTCCTGCCGGCTGGAACCCCAACTTCAGCCAATATTTTTCCTTTTAGCGATTCTTGGGTGCTTTTTGGGTGGCATAGCCACCCAAAAAGCACCCAATTTCTTATCCCAAACTTTAGAACCTGCCTAAAATGGCGCTTACTTCTGGATAATATCCCGATCCAAACAGGTTGAGATGGTTCAAAAGATGGTACAGATTGTAGATTGAGAACCGCTGGCGGTACCCTGGCGTCAATGGACGCTGCTGGACGTATGCCTGATAAAACCGCTCAGGAAACGCACCAAATAAAGTCGTCATAGCCAGTTCTGCTTCTGCCCAACCAAAGTATGCCGCCGGGTCAATCACAGCCGGGCAACCCTGCTCATCGGTGATCGCATTGCCGCTCCACAGGTCCCCATGCAGAAGAGAAGCTGGCTGCATCGGGATCAAATCTGGCAGGCGGGCCGCCAGTCGCTCTGCCGCATTCAGATCCGCCAGCGAGAGCAATCCCTGGCGCTGAGCCAATCTGGCCTGAAAGAGCAGTCGATGTTCAGCAAAAAAGCTAAAACCATCCTCTACCCAGGGGTTCGGCTGCGGGGTGCTGCCGATGTAATTATCATGCGTGAAACCAAAGCAGGGCGAAGTTTGCAGGTGCAGGTTTGCCAGCGCGGCCCCAAAGCGCTCCCAATAGTCCGGACAGGCGCGGGCCGGCTGCAGGTCTTCCAGAAGCAAAAATTCATCCCCAACCAACAAAACAGCCGGCAAACGCGGCCCGCCTGGGACGGCCAAAGCCGCCAGACCCTCAGCCTCGCGTTCGAACATTTGAGCCGGCGCCGCCGGGTTGGTCTTCAAAAAGAACCTTCGACCTGCCTGCGTTTCAAGATGCCTGCCCTGGTTAATACACCCACCACTGGCTGCCCGCTGGCCAAGCACTTCGCCAAAGCTGTTTTCAGCCAACCAGGTCCGAACCGGGTCAGGAATTCGGGCCAATCTTTCCGGTCTCCAGCGCCACGAGCGATCCTTTCACGGAGCGTTCGACGATGTCATAAACCCTTTCAAAGCCATCTGGACCGCCGTAATATGGATCAGGCACCTCAAAACCAGGACCGCCCTGTGGGTCAAATTCACGCAGCAGGTGAATCTTTTGGCGGTCTTGAGGGGTGCTAGCCAGATTCTGGACACTCGCCAGATTCTCCTGATCCATCACCAGGATCAGATCAAATCGGCCAAAATCGCGATATTCAAGCTGCCGGGCTCGGCCGTCATAAATGAAACCACGCCCGGCAGCCACCTGCCGCATGCGCGCATCCGGATGCTGACCGACATGATAACTATCGGTGCCAGCCGATGCCGCCGCATATTTCTCTGCCAGACCGAGGCTCACAATCTCACGTAAAAACAAATTTTCCGCCAGCGGACTGCGGATAATATTTCCCATACACACAAACAATACCCAAAATGTTTTTTGCATGAATTCGATTTTAGGCGCGAAAAAGGCATTGGTCAAGACCAAAATTGGATGAGAAATATTGCCCACAAAACAAGACAGAATTTATCGGATTAGCATGATAAAATAGCCATGGCTGGGCAAAATAAAAAAACTGGCTGAACCTAAGCAAAGAAAAGTCCCAGCCTCTCCAATTATTAGAGAAGATTCAGCCGGATTAAAAATCTACGTCCAACCAATAATTTTAAGGTTTTTGTTCTAATATTTCTCTTGCTTATGTTCTAAGAATATGCTAAAATGTAAAAACTCCCCTACTGGTAGGGGAGAATAGTTACCAAACCCCCACATATGGGGGACTTTCCGGGGTAGGTAAACCGATGCGTTGTCCGTATTGTAAGGCAGAAAATTCCCGCGTAATTGACACCGCCCACGACAATCGGGGTGGTGTCCGCCGCCGTCGTGAGTGTGAAGCCTGTGGACAACGTTTTTCGACCAATGAACGCCCTATCCTGGCGACTCCCCTGATTATCAAGCAAGACGGCACCCGAGAAGAGTTTGACCGCGAAAAACTTCTGCGCGGGATTCGCATTTCTTGCGCCAAACGACCTGTTTCTGCAGCGGATATTGAACGCCTGGTGGGTGAAATTGAAGCAGCACTGCAGGCAATGGGTCGTTCGGAGGTTTCATCCAGGGTTGTTGGAGACATGGTGATTGCCGGATTAAAAGAATTGGATCAAATCGCTTATATCCGCTATGCCATCGTCTATCTCGGCCTGGATGATCTGCGTTCAATCCGGACAGAAATCGATCGGCTTTTAGAAATTTGATCGATTTCGTATAGATCAGCCAGAACCCCAGGAATGCCGGGGCTCTGGGACAGTATTTGATTCTATTTATTTTGTTGGTTGGAGGATGACATGTCAAATGAACAAATTGAAGCTGCCGCCAAGGCAGGATTATTACCCACCCCTGCCCTGCCGAAAACAGTTAACCCGGTTGAATTAACTGACAATGCCCGCCAGGTTTTAATCAGACGCTATGTACGCCGCGGAAATGATGGCAAACCGGCCGAAAGCGTGGAAGAAATGTTCTGGCGAGTGGCGTACCACGTTTCAGCGATCGAGCAGAAATGGCAAAATGCCACCCTGCCGCGGGCTGAAGAATATTATGAGCTTCTCAGCACCAAAAAATTCTTCCCGAATTCTCCAACCTTCACCGGCGCAGGCACCCCCCTCGGCCAATTGGCTGCCTGCTTCGTGCTCCCAATCACCGATGATATGGGCCGTGACCCCTCGGGGATTTTCCAGACCCTGCGGGATGCTGCCCTCATTCAGCAGACCGGCGGCGGCAATGGTTTTTCGTTTTCACGTCTGCGTCCAAAAAATTCCCTGGTTAAATCGTCCGCCGGTCAGGCAACCGGTCCGGTCGGATTCCTGCGGGTTTACGACCAGGCTTTTGGGGAAATTGCACAGGGCGGCACCCGCCGCGGCGCCAATATGGCGGTTTTGCGAGTCGATCACCCGGATATCGAAGATTTTATCTCCTGCAAAACGGATGAACACGCCATCACCAACTTCAACATCTCCGTGGGTATTACCGATGCCTTTATGCAGGCCGTTGAAAACAACGCCGAATGGCCTCTGCGCTTCCCGGATATCGCCTCACCGCTCTACCGGGCTTTCCGCAGCACGCTGGAACAGGCCGAAGCAGCCGGTCTGCCCATTCTGACCTACAAAACCGTCAACGCCCGGACCTTATTCGATAAAATTGTCACCCAGGCTTACTCAAACGGCGAACCGGGGATGCTTTTCCTCGACGCCTCCAACCGTTCCAACCCCGTCCCGCACCTCTACGCTCTGGAAGCCACAAACCCATGTGGCGAACAATGGTTAGGCCCATACGAGAACTGCTGTCTGGGCTCGGTCAATCTGGCTCAGCATATGGGCGCCGATCACAGCATCGACTGGGAAAAACTGCGCCAGTCTGTGGTCAGTTCGACCCGTTTCCTGGATGACGTTGTAGAAGCAAATGCCTATGTCCCGGCGGTGCCGCAGCTCGCAGAAGCCGCTCACCGCGCCCGCCGAATTGGCCTGGGCATCATGGGGCTGGCTGACCTGATGTACCACCTCGGGATCCGCTACGGCTCCGTCGAAGGCCAGGAGTTCGCTGCTCAGGTGATGGAATTTGTGCGCTACCATTCAATGGTCACCTCTGTCGAACTCGCCAAGGACCGCGGCGCCTTCCCGGCCATCAACGGTTCAATTTACGATCCCAAGAACCTCAAGTGGGCACCACCCACCCCGCTCCAGGCCTATACCAATGACTGGGGCCGGCCCGAGGTCGATTGGAACCAGGTTGTAAAAGGGATCAAGAAATATGGCATCCGCAACGCCGCCCAGACAACCATCGCACCCACCGGCACAATCGCCACAGTGGCGGGCTGCGAGGGCTATGGCTGCGAACCCGTCTTCGCCCTGGCCTATTTCCGGCATGTCAATGACAACGGCAAGGATTTGAAATTGACCTACACCAGCCCGCAGTTTGAACAGGCCCTGGTGGAGGCCGGTATTCAAGAAGACGAACGCAAGCAAATTGTAGATCAGGTGATGGAAACCGGCACCTGCCAGGGCGTGGCAGATGTTCCTGATGCTGTTCGCAACACTTTTGTAGTTTCGGCCGATATCAGCGCTGAGGAACATGTCTATATGCAGGCAGCCATGCAGGCCTTTGTGGATAACAGCCTGAGCAAAACCGTCAACTTCCCGCCGACGGCTACACCGGCAGATGTTGCGACTGTTTACCAGCTTGCCTGGAAACTGGGCTGCAAGGGCATTACGGTTTATGTGACCGGCTCACGCCAGGTGGTGGTGTTGGAAACGAAAGAAACTGCCAAGAAGAAAGAAACTGCTGAAGGCGTCTCAAGCCCCGAAACAGCGGCCGTCGTCCTGGTGGAAAAGCCCGCCGAGCAAATGGTGATCTGGCACGAAACCAAGAAGCCGCGCCCCAAGCGCCTGCCGGGCTACACCTATTCCATCAACACCCCCCTGGGCAAGGCCTTTGTCACCATCAATATCAATGGCGGCGCCCAGCCATTTGAAGTCTTTGTCAATACAGCCAAGGCTGGCTCGGAAACAGCCGCCGTATCCGAAGCAATTGGCCGCCTGGTTTCCTACACCCTGCGCCTGGCTTCGCCGGTCTCGCCGCGTGACCGCCTGGATGAAATTGTGCGCCAGATGTCAGGCATCGGCGGAGGGCGCTCTCTGGGTTTCGGCCCCAACCGGGTCCGGTCGCTGCCAGACGGGGTTGCTCAGGCGCTGACAGAATACCTGCACGAATCGGCCGAGTCATTTGCTGAAGCGCAGCAGGCCGAACAGGCTGAGCGTGCCCGACATTCCGCCCAGCATAAAGCCGGTGGAAATGGCAGTGGGAATGGATACCATACTCCTGCCCCGGCGGCCCCAGCGCCCATCCACGAGGCAATTCAGCCGATGATGAAGATCGGCGACTTGTGTCCGGAATGCGGTGAAGCTGCCGTAGTCAACGAAGAAGGCTGCCGCAAGTGTTACGCTTGCGGGTTCAGCGAGTGCTAAAAAAATATAAACAGCAGCGGGCGGCAATTGCCGCCCGCTGCTGTTAGAAGGAGAAATATGAACATCGGTGTAGTATTCCCTCAAACGGAAATTGGAAACGACCCGGCAGCCATTCGCGATTATGCTCAAACTGCCGAAGAATTGGGCTTCACCCATATCTTGGCCTACGATCATGTATTAGGCGCCAACCCAAACCGGCCCGGTGGCTGGAGCGGACCCTATACACACCTGACACCGTTTCACGAAGTCTTTGTATTGTTCGGCTATTTGGCCGGCCTCACCCGCCAGATCGAACTGGTGACCGGCGTGGTGATTTTACCCCAGCGCCAGACGGCCCTGGTCGCCAAGCAGGCTGCCTCGCTGGATGTGCTCAGCGGCGGCAGACTGCGCCTGGGCGTTGGGCTGGGCTGGAATGAAGTTGAATATGTCGGTTTGAACGAGAACTTCCATAATCGCGGCAAACGGCTGGAAGAACAGGTGGAACTGCTGCGCCGCCTCTGGCAGGAACCTCTGGTTACTTTTGAAGGTAAGTGGCATACCATCCCAGATGCCGGGCTGAACCCCCTGCCCACCCGCCGTTCAATCCCAATCTGGTTTGGCGGCCACGCCCCAGAAGCCATCCGACGGATTGCCCGCCTGGGCGATGGCTGGATGAACGGCCACCGCAGCGCAGCCGATGCCCAAACCGACCTGGACCTGCTCCACCGCTGCCTGGATGAATTTGGCCGCGACCGCAAGGATTTTGGACTGGAACCGCGTTTTTCTTACGGTGATGGCAATACCACTGCCTGGGCAAAGACCCTGACCGAATGGAAAGCCGCTGGAGCGACCCACATCTCCTTCAACACTATGGGCGCCGGCTTCAAAACCCCTCAAGAACACATCACAGCCATCCGGCTGTTCTCAATGGTCGTCGAAAACAACCGGCTGTAAAAAACTTCGGTGGTTATGCCCAAAAGGTTTTTTGGACATAACCACCGATTTCAACTTATGGGAATGATTCCGCCATGCAGTTGGCGGTGCAGCGAGTGTTTACCTGCTGATTAAATTTCAAAAATACTCCTCAGATGTATCATCTCGATAAAGTGGGGTTTGGGTGTTTTTTGTGGGCGAAGCCCACAAAAAACACCCAACTTCCCCCGGCTTATTGAGATAATACCCTCAGATTGCCAATCAGCGTTTGACGAATGGTAAAAAGACCTTGACCGGCGGCGCTGCCTCAATCTCCAAATAATTCAACATCGTATACTCATTGAAAATTCCTATTTCCAGGCTCAGTTTACGATCGGTTACTGTCACCTGCCTTGTACGTACCAGGTATGGGGCAGCCGGAGTTGTGGCTTCATCATTTACAAAACTCACTCCTTCGATGACCGCCCGCTGGTGCAAATAATTGCCGCCCTGCCAACCTACAGACAGGGTAACCGTGTATGTGCCGTTCGGCAGGTCAAAATCCCAGGCAGCAAGCCTGCCGTAATCCGAATACAGCACACTCCGCTGCAGTTCATTCGGCCCGCTGCCAAGCCAGGCAGTCATCCAATTGACATCCGGGGGCGCATACCAACCGTACCCGTTAGATTTATTGTAATTTGTCGCCCCAATTTTCAGGTAAGTTTTGCCATTGACCACCAAAGGATCAGCGGCTGGCTGTCCGGCAGGATCCTGAAAGTTTATATAATAATTACCCGGCAGACCAGCCGCCCGAGGGTGGGCGGGTATTGGTTCGATATTGGGGATGGCCGCAATTTCGCCGCCCAACTTCAAACCGATCAAACGGCGCAAATTATAGAGATACTCACTGTCTCGGTTATAGCTGGTTAGCCCGCCGATGACATTATCGACCTGTGGGTCGGCGTTGTTTGTCACCCCCCAAACCGGCTCGCCTCCCGCCAAAAGATACAGATATTCAAAATCCTCCAGACCGTCCCGCAGGGTTTCCAGGCGGATTGAGGGAACCAGCCGATGCCCATTTGCGCCGTAAGCGATGGGGGTATTGGTTTCAGAGGGCGGATAGAGCATAAAAGTATCCCCATTATGTCCGCTGACCAGCGGAGATGTCCAGGGGTTGGCGCTCCAATCGTTGAGGGAGTAGTAAGCCAGACCTTTTAATCGATATTTCCAAAGCAGCCATCCAGTCAATTTACCCTCTACCGCCGGGTGGTCGAGGGTAATTGGGTTCAGGTAGGGTGGGCGCGTGCTGTGTAAAAAGTAAATCCAGGTGTCTTCGGCGTTGTTCTGGGAGCGCTGCTGCGAAACCAGCGGGTTAAAATTCTGCAAGACCGGCAGCCAGATGTCAATATGAGCGCCGGGCTGATCATAGATCTCTGGCTTTGGCTCTTCCGAAACCATCAACTTCAGCAAAGGGGCAGCCTGGTGCGAATACCGCGAATACCAGGCAACCGCATCATAATCGGCCTGGTTCTGCGGTTCATTGGCAATGTAATGGTAAGCCTCATCCAAATACCCCTGGCTGGTCAGGTAGGCTTGCATGGCGGTTATATAGGTAAACCAGGCCTGGTTGTAAGGCGAATCGGGGTTTTGGAGCCAGTCGCTGGCGCTGCGTGTTTCCCCGCAAAAAGTGGTCTGGCGTTGATCCACGGAAGGATCATTATGGGCAAAAGACGCAGCCATAAATGTCGAAAAGGCGGTTCCAGCGTTGAACGGCGCAGCAAACTGCCCCTTCAGCAAACCATCCCCACCGATATAGCGCAGCGCCAGCTCTTCAAAGCCCCAGATGCCATCCGTATCCGTAAACGAGTGCAGGGAACAATCGTAGTTGATAAAAGATTGGGCAAAACTGCCGCCGCCCGTCAGCCCACCGGGCCAAAGCACACTGGAAGGTGTGAGGCGGTGGTCAATAAAGAACTGCTTGATTTTATCCACATACGCCCAATAGTCGCTGGCGTATCCCGGCACACTATACTGCTCAAGGAAGTTTTGATAGGAAAAATTCATCTGCGAAGCGACATGCAGCGTATCCGGGATGGCAAAATTAAAGACATGCAGCCGGACCGGAATCGAGATGGTTCCAATCTGCACATCTGCAAGATAATCCTGCGAAGGGGTGCCGGACGGAACAGACAGGCTGACCCAATAGGCTGTATTTTCACCGGCAATCAGAGCAGCAGATGCACCGTTTGCCAGCGGCAGCAGCGGGTCCGGGTATGGCCCAACCCGCCCAAGGCTGTCGGATGGTTGGCTGATATTGACATACTTGACCTGGTAAATCTCCGCAAGGATCCCCGACCCAAAGTCACCCACCTGAATGCTGACCGGGCCAGAGGCAGCCGGATTGACAACAATTTGAAAAGGCTCAAATTCATTCCGGGCGGCATAAACCTTAATCTCCGCACCTACAGCAGCAGGGATGGCCGAATCTTTAAAAACCCTCTCCGCCGGGGGAGTGGTCCAGAGTGTGAAGGAAGCGGTCGATTGGGATAATTGATAGGTGTAGGCTTCGTAATCAGACACGGCGGCTTTACCCGCGGTCGGCGCAGGTGAGGATATTGGAAGCGCCATAACCAACACGAGCAGAAATCGCAAAATTCCGAATATCTTGTTCCTCATTCGACCATCTCCTTTCCTGGAACAGAAATAAAAAGGGGTTGATTTTCCACCCAAAATCAACCCCTTTCAATCACCAGAGCTTATATTCAATTTTTTCCAAAAAGGCTCGCGCCAGCAGCATGTGTCCGGTCAGGTTGGGGTGAACCCGGTCCCAGGCCAGCGACATGGGGTGATGGTGTTTCAAATAAGCATCAAAAGCGGCCTGAGTATCCACGAACACAGCCTGGTTATCATGCGCAAGCTGGCGCACAACCGCGCCATATGTATCCATCATGGATCGCATGCGGTCCGATTTGGTGGACTCGATAAAAAACGGCGTCATCAAGATCAGCCCTTTCAAACCGGGTTGGGCTTTTTTGATCAAGTCCTTCAGGGTGGCAGTATATTCTTCCAGACCGACATGCCCTTCAACCTGAAGGGGTGAATCGAACTGCCGCCAGACATCGTTAATCCCGATCATAATCGAGAGCCAATCCGGGTTCAAATCCAGCACATCTGTTTGCCAGCGCGCCGCCAGATCGCTCACTGTGTTGCCGCTTGTGCCGACATTCTGAACACGCACCGGCTTATCTGGGTAAGCCGCCGACAGCAGGGCGTTGATCAGGCTCACATAGCCATTGCCCAGACCGTTACCTTCACCGACAGGTCGTTCGCGACCGCAATCTGTGATGGAATCACCAATGAAGAGAAGTTTCGTATGAGGCGTAAATCGCATGAGGTTGTTCCTTTCAAATTAAAGTTTACCATACTGCTGATCATCCGGCACTTCAGGCTAAAAGGGTACCCAAATAGGGGAGTGTGAAAGCGGCTAAGCCGCTTTCACACTCCCCTATCTGGACTTTCACGGTAAATCCCAGAGAGCCACTAAAACCACTCTTGTCATTCTACCTGACATACCGTAAACTTCAGTTAGAAATATGATATTTTGGTATCATCTCAATAAGTGGGGGCAGTTGGGTGTTTTTTGCGGGCTTCGCCCGCAAAAAACACCCAACACCCCCCATTATTGAGATGATTCATATTTGGGATATTGGATGCTGATTTAAAACTGACGCGTCCTTCCAGCAGGCACACTACAGGAGAAATTTGATGGCTGAATCGTTTGAATGCCCTAAATGCGGCGCTCCATTGAGCTACAATGCCCGCGAACAAAACTACACAGAAACAATGGCTTGCCCATATTGTGGAAATTCAATCATCGTACCAGCCCAACTGCGGGTTCGCCCGCCGGTAACACCGGCTGCCCAAGTTGAGGTAATTAACCTCACATCGAGCTACAGAGAGTCCTATGCTGGCAGACAGGCCTACCGGACCGGGCCGCCTGCCGTTTCCGAGGTTGGCAAAAGCGGCGGCAAAACGGTGGTGGGTTGTTTGGTAGCAATTTTCCTGATTATGGGGATCTTCGGGGCGGGTTCGGTTCTCTTTATCAGCCAGACCACCAACAACCTCTTACGCTCTGTTAAAGAAGAAATCCCCGGTCTGGTGGAATTTCCAACCCCTGAACCAACTGCCACCGATCTTGCCTCGAGCATCCAGACCCAAATCGCTCCACTGATCGCAGAAGTAACCGATGCTGTGGGGCAGTTGGACCAGCTTTTGATTGAAACCCAAACACCTGAACCCACCCCGACCGAGGAAATCGATCTGACGGCCACGGCTGCCGCAGATTTTGAAGTGACCCGGAGCGCACAAACCGCCATCCTGGCCGAACAGCGCACCTGGCCAGTGGTTTTGGATGAAAAATTCAATAATGCGAACCGGAATTGGAGTACTGGCCCCAACAACAGCAAACTCTCGGTTGAGGATCTGGAAATATCCGCCAACCAATATGTCTGGCAGATCACCAGCAAAAAGAGCATGGGCTCGTTTTCTTTCCCGGACATGAATGATCTGACCGATATGTTGGTCAGCGTAGACTTACAAATGACCAACAGCACCGGCAATTTAAGCGACCAGGCCGGAATTATTTTTCGGCAAAATGAGGGCGCCTTTTACTTTTTTGGCGCAAACCCGCAAGGCACTTTTTCACTGCGCCTGTATGATGGAAGCGACTGGAATCAATTGATCGAACTGTCAGAAAGCGATTTTTTGCGCAGCAAACAGCCTGTCCATCTGGAGGTTTCGATGCAAGGCAGCCAGATCATTCTGGCCATCAACAACGAAGTGGTCGGCTGGGCAGACGATGCCTGGCTGAACAGCGGCATCGCTGGTTTAGGTGTTAATCTGCCGGCTCCCGGCGAGGATGCAACCGTGATTTTCAGCAACTTTAAGGTGCAGGCGCCCTAAGAGAAACCATAACACCATCACGCTGCCCGAGCCCGGCGTTGTGACCCGCATTAGCCTCGGCTCCACTCGGCGGGACGCCAGCCGCGCACAGAATTGATCAGAAAGATCTCCTGATACGCTGGCAGCTCCGCCTTGGGCAGGACTCGTTCCCGGATTTGGCCTGTTTCCAACAGCTGGGCACGGAAAGCGCCTGCCAGAAGTCCGCAGGCGAGCGGTGGTGTAAAAAGTTCGCCCTGGTGGCGGACCACCAGGTTTGCAGTGTCGCTTTCTGTCAGCTCGCCGCGCTGGTTCCACAGCAGCGGTTCCGTGCCAGATGGGCAGGCACTGCGAGCTTCTTCGTACACTTCGCGCCAGGTCGTTTTATGATAAAGGAAGACATTCTCCGAATCAACCGGTCTCTGGGCAAGTGTCAACCGGGCCCGTGGAGAAACAGATATGCCCGCCAGCGCCACAAATTGGGTGCTGGCTTTTCCCGCCCGATTTAATGTGAGCCGGGCTTTATGGGCCTCGCCAGGCAAACCCTGGCTGTCTGCCCTCAACTGGTCTGCCAGGGCCTGCCGATCAAAGACAAAGCCAAAATATTCGGCAGACGCAGCCAGACGGTCAAGATGGTAGTCCAACAGCCAAAACCCGTTCTCAGGAGTCCATAACAGGCTCTCAAGCAGATCAAACCCTGGGCGCGCCTGGGTCAGCAGCCGGCATTTGACCTGGCATTCTTCATATTCGCCATCACTGGTCGAATCCCAGACAATCCCGCCACCCACCCCATATTCAGCAGTGCCCGTGCTGCGGTCAAACAAAATTGTCCGAATGGCAACGTTAAATTGGGCTTTGCGCTGAGGGGTGATAAACCCGATACAACCGGTATAAATCTGGCGCGGCGTGGGCTCCAGGTCGTGGATGATCTCCATGGTTCGAACTTTGGGGGCGCCAGTAATCGAGGCGCAGGGAAACAGCGCCTGGAATATTCCCGCCAGCGATGCCCGGCTGGCTGCCTGAACCGTTGAAGTCATTTGCCATAAAGTGGCATAACGCTCCACTTCAAACAATCGTTTGGTTTGCACACTGCCGTATTCAGCGATCCGGCCCAGGTCATTGCGGAGCATATCCAGGATCATGACGTTTTCTGCCCGGTTCTTTTCCGATCCAGCCAGCCAGTTGGACTGAGCCTGATCGTCCAATAGATTGACGCCCCGCGGCGCCGTGCCCTTCATCGGTTTGCAGGTAAGATTTTCGCCTTCCAATTTAAAGAAAAGCTCTGGTGAAGCCGAACAGATGGTGTACCGGCCAATATCGAGGTAGGCAGCGTATTTGACGGGCTGCTTATGCCAGAGCTGGGCAAAAACATCCCAGGGATCTCCTTGGAAAGAGGCATGCATCCGCAAGGTGTAATTGACCTGATATGTATGCCCGGCGGCAATCCAGTCTTTGATTCGGTCAATTGAACGGCCATAATCTTCCCGAGACTGGGAGGAAATCCACTTCCCCAGTTGGGCCGTCTGAATTTGGGCAGGCTGTGGGGCAGGGATAACTTTGGGAGCTGCATACAGACCAAACCAAAGCAGCGGGAACTCGCCCGGGGGGGCGCATTGATAAACCGGGTTGAAAGCAGATGCAGCCTCGTAGCTGATAAACCCGGCCGCGTACAGATTCGCCTCCTGAATCCGATTTTCCAATCGCGCAAGCGCCGGCAACACCTCTGAGACTTGGGCTGCCTGAATGATCTCGAGAGGCTGTTCAAAACTCAGCCAGCGCTCCTCAAATGAATCATACATTTTCACGCTGATATCGGTTTGCTGCATGGATCGATTATAAATTACTCTTTCAAGAATACCATACAGCGATCTGGCCTTCTCCTGATAAATTCCAAATTTTGTTTCCAGGGTGGTTGCTGCAGATGATCATCTGTAACAACCACCTAAAAATCTGGTTTTTGGGAATTGCCCTGAAAGTACCCATATTGGGGGGGGAAAGCGGCTTCGCCGCTTTCACACTCCCCCAATTTAGAGTTATAATTAAAAGTAAGCTCCGTTTGATGTTTGAGAGACCTGCAGCATTCGGGCCTTACAAATCGACAAAGTAGGATACGGAAAAGCGCTGCAAATGAGCAAGCCAAAGATCCTGATTGTTGAAGACGAATCTTTAATCGCACTCCAACTGGAAATTAAGTTGAGTAAAATGGGGTATGAAATTTGTTCACTTTCTGCCAGTGGCGAAGAGGCAATTTACGCGGCAAAAAATGATCACCCAGACGTGATCTTGATGGATATCCGGCTGATAGGGGAGATGGACGGGATTGAGGCAGCCAGACAGATTGGGCAGTTTTCGAGAACCCCGGTCATTTTCACAACAGGTTATCCTGATAACAGCCTGAAAGAGCGCGCCATGAAATTAAAACCATCGGCGTTTTTAATCAAGCCCATTGAAATCCAAACAATCGACAAAGTAATCCGAACCACCCTCAACCTGGTATGAGAATTTCCCATTTCAGGCCAATAACGTAAAACACAGCATAACCATCCAATTTCACAACAGCCTGTTTATAAGGAGTGCGCCATGGACGCAAAAGAATTTGAAAAACTGCTCGGGCAAATTCATACGGAAGTGGAACAAATTGACAATATTGATGAAAAAGGGATAGAGCTGCTGCGCGACCTTAATCAACACATCTCCGAGCTGCTTGAGCGTTCAGAGGGCAAAACAATCCAGGCGCCTCGTTCTACCATTCAACAATTTGAAGAAAGTATCGAGCATTTCGAAGTTTCACACCCGACACTGACCTTGCTCCTGTCGAATTTCTTGAATTCCCTGAGCAGTTCAGGAATTTAAGTCGAAAAGAGGTTATTTTGGGTGTTTTTTTGGTGGCGCGCCACCAAAAAAACACCCAAAAATCTCTTAGCCCGAACGGCCTTAAAACACCAGAGGTTGTGGGACATTCCTCAACCTCTGGACAAAATAACCAATTTCTTAAAACGATGTTCAAAGGAGTGTATGTTGGGGGCAGCCCTCAACATACACTCAGGAAATTGGGCCTCCAAATTGAATCAATCGGGCAAGACATAATCCTTATACTGCGCTCGCAAGACCTTTTTATCAAACTTGCCAACGCTGGTTTTGGGCACAGAGTCGATGAACACAATATCATCTGGCAGATACATTTTATCAAAGCGCGTCTTTAGATGCTCATAAATCTCTGCTTTGGCCAGGTTATCCTTATATTCCTGTCTGGCAACCACAAAAGCCAGGGGACGTTCCTGCCATTTCGGATGTGGAATGGCGATTACAGCCGCTTCCTGCACTTTTGGATGAGCCATAATATAGTTTTCAAGATCCTGGCTTGAAATCCACTCACCGCCAGATTTGACCAGGTCTTTGGTTCTGTCTACAATCTGAACAAAGCCTTCTGGATCGATCGTAACAACATCGCCTGTCCGGAACCAGCCATCCATAAAACAGTCCGCGCTGCGGTCATCGTTATAATAGCTGCTGACCACCCAGGGGCCCTTTACCTGCAGTTCCCCAAAGGTTTTTCCATCCCAGGGCACTTCCTTACCGTCGTCATCGACAGCGCGCAGCTCAATCCCAGGAACCGAAGTGCCTTGCTTGGCGCGCAATGCATACTGTTCTGCCTCTGGCAGATCGAGCTGGTAGCTCTTTAATCGGCTGACCGTTCCTAATGGCGAAAGTTCTGTCATACCCCAGGCATGCATTACGGCGATATTATATTTCTTTTGATAAGCCTCAATCATAAACTGGGGAGCGGCAGCGCCGCCAACAATCATCGCACGCAAACTGCTGAGGTCATAGCGCTCTTTATCCATCAGGGCTAACATGCCCAACCAGAGCGTCGGAACCCCAGCCGTGGCGGTGACTTTTTCGGCCTGGATCAACTCTGCCAGGTCGCGTGGCTGCATATGCGGCCCCGGAAAGACGATCTTGGTACCCAACATCACCGTTGCAAACGGCGTTCCCCAGGCCAGAACATGGAACATCGGCACGACGGGCAAAAAAATGTCCCGTTCAGACATTCCAAACGAATCGGTCATGCTTAAACCAAGGCAGTGTAAATAAATTGAGCGGTGCGAATAAACAACACCCTTGGGGTTGCCAGTTGTTCCGGAGGTGTAGCACATCGCAGCGGCATCATTCTCGTTTAAATTAGGCCAGGGATAACTCGGGCTGGATTTTTTGAGCAGATCTTCGTAGGCATACACCGGGGTAAGTGTGGTGCCCTCTGGGACTTTATCGCCCATCACCACATAGTGTTTGACGCATTTAAGATGCGGCGCCAGTTTTTCAATTGCAGGCAGAAGAGTAGGGTCAACGAATAAAACCTGGTCATCGGCATGCGCAATAATATAGGCTAACTGGTCTCCAGGCAAACGCAAGTTAAGCGGGTGCAGCACAGCCCCCATGCACGGAATCGCAAAATACAATTCCAGGTGCCGGGCATTGTTCCAGGCAAAGGTCGCAACCCGATCTCCCCGCTTGACTCCCAGTTTTTCCAGGGCACCGGCAAGTCGGGCAACACGCTCTGTCATTTGAGCATAGGTCATGCGCTCTAAACCAGGCCCTGCCTTTGTAACAATTTCCTTGTTTGGAAAAAGCCGGCGGGCCCGATCCAATAAAGGCGTCAACGTAAGCTGGTAATCCATCATCTGTCCTTGCATGAAAAGCCTCCTTCAAACTATGAAATTGGAAAACATTGCGGGGTTGTTCGAAACTCTGGCACAATTCGATTCGATTTCAGACAAGCGGGGGGTAAGTGATTTTTTGTGGGCAAAGCCCACAAAAAACACCCTACATCCCCACTTTGTCCAGAATGTAAACATAAGTATAGTATATTTTTTATAAATTTCGGGATGAATATCCCTGGCTCATCCGGATAAATGGCGGTGAATTTGGGCTTTTCCAAAATTCACCACGATTCCCAGGTTATTCAAGGGCCCGAATTTCAGGCTTATTAAACCAGAGCCAGACCACAAAAATCATGACGACTGACGCCCCCAGTGTAACAGCCATGGGCTCGCCAACCCATTCCGCCATAAAACCTGAAAATAACGCCCCAACGGGCAGCATACCAAAAAAACTTAACATAAAGAGGCTCATGACACGCCCACGCATTTCATCACTGACGATTGATTGAAGCAGGGCGTTGGTCATGTTCAAAGCCAACATCATACTGGAACCCACTAGAACCAAAAGAACCAGAGACCAGGTGAGGTCTGTGATCCGAGACCACAAAATGAGGAGAACCGGAAAAACCATCACCCCGGCCGTCAGAATCTTGCCTTTAATTTTGATCCGGCCAGAAAAAGCCAGACCCAGCGCAGCCAGCAAAGACCCCAAACCGCGCGCAGATTGCAAGAATCCGTTGGTAAGCGAATCCCCATGCAGAACCTCCACCGCCCAGGCCGGAAAGAGGGTAGAAAATCCAATGCCAAAGACAGTGATAAAGGCAGCGGCAACCAACAGCGTTGGGATGGCATTATTCCTGCCAGCATACCGGAAACCATCGACAATAGCCCGAACAGCAGAGGTTTTCTTTTCATCAGCCGAAAATTTTTGCAGCCGCATAAGAAGCAAAGCAATGATAACTGCCAAAAACGAGATCCCATTGATCGCAAAACACCAGGCCGGGCCGACAGCCCCATAGGCAAGCCCTGCCAATGCAGGGCCCAGCACCGTGCCCAGGTTCATGGTGGTCGAATTCAAAGCGATGGCATTCGTCAAATCTTCACGCCCAACTAACTCAGCTACAAAAGCATTTCTGGCGGGTGCATCGAAGGCATTCGCGATCCCCAAAAGGAAAGCCAACACCACGATATGCCAGGGCTGTACGATATTAACCGCCGTCATCCAGGTCAGAAGAAAAGCCAGCACCAGCATACTGGTTTGAGTGATGATCAAAAGTGTGCGGCGCGACATCCGATCGGAGACCACGCCACCAAACAGGGTGAAAAGCCAGAAAGGCAAACCCGAAGCAAAACCCACATACCCAAGATAGGCGGGCGAGCCAGTCAATTGATAAATCAAAAAGCCCTGAGCCGTCGACTGCATCCAGGTGCCGGCAATGGAAATCGACTGACCGATAAACCATAAGCGGTAATTGGGGTAACGTAAGGCAGTCATGGTCTGCCAATTCGAAGTTGTTGTCGTTTGCATCAGGTTGAGAATTTCATAATCAAATCGATGTGATTTTTAATCGCTACCAATCGCCAGCGTAACGCAGATCGTACGGACTTGCCGTGCGGGTCAGGTGAAACCGGCGCAGTTCGACAAGCTGCCGGATGTGCAGGTTATCGTGGGCAGCCCAGGCAGCCAGCATATCACCTGCCCGGACAGCCCCAAAGGGTGCTTCGACAAAAGCATCCCAGTTTGCATCGGCTAAACCACCCAGCCAGGCCAGCGAACGCTGGCGTTCTGCAAGCCAGCGCTGCTGGATTTCAGCAAAATTTTGCTGACTATACTGACGGGCATTGACCCAGCCCTGTGGGTCAATGGGAGGCCAATCGCTGGCAGGGTTGTGCAGAATCAGGTCAAGCCGAACCCGAAAATCTTCGCATTCTTCATCATACAAGTGACACATCACTTCCAAGATTGACCACGTGTCCACATCCGGCTTTTCCGCTGCTTCGGTTTGGGAAATACCGCTCAATAGAGCGGGAATAACCAACAGCCCGTTCGCAAGTTCCTGGTATATAGGACTTAATTCCATGTCGGCTCCATCAGAAATAAATAATCAGTCAGGCAAATTCGCCCATACTATACACCCCAAGCCGAATTGCATCAACCCCGGAACTTTTTCTCCCACAAATTTCGCTTTGGCGTTATACTCACAAAAAGGGCAGCATCTCAATTCAGTGAGGTGTTGGCTGTTTTTTTGGGGCCTCATCCACAAAAAGCGTCCAGCTTCACCCCAATTATTGAGACGAAACAGTAGAAGGAGACCAGCTATGCGATTAAAAAACAAAAGGATTGCCTTCTTGGTTGAGGAAGGTTTTGAAGACCTTGAATTTTGGGTGACGGTCATGCGGCTGCGCGAGGAAGGCGCCCTTGTGACCATTGTAGGGACAAAAGCGAACCAGACGGTCAAAGGCAAGAATGCGTTATATGCAACCTCAGATGTTGCTGCAAGCAATGTGAAATCAAGCGACTTTGACGCCCTGGTGGTGCCTGGCGGCTGGGCTCCGGATAAATTGCGGCGTGAAACCGCAGTGAAACAGCTCGTCAGCGAAATATACCAACAAGGCAAGATCATTGGCATGATCTGCCATGCTGGTTGGGTGGGCGTCTCAGCCAATATTGTGCGGGGACACCGCGCCACTGGCAGCGAGGGGATTAAGGACGATCTGATTAATGCAGGAGCCGAATGGGTGGATGAACCCGCCTTGCGCGATGGGAACCTGGTCTGGGGACGGGTTGTTAAAGATATCCCTGATTTTTGCAGAGAATTAGTTGGAGCAATAGAAAAGCCATGACCCTCAATGTTGGAATTTATATTTATGACAATGCAGAAGTTTTAGACTTTGCCGGGCCCTTTGAGGTTTTCTCTACCGCTGCCCGAATGAAAGCGCGTAAAGAGCCTAAAGCGCCAAAAGCATTTGATGTTTTCCTGATTGCAGATTCGCAGCGCCTTGTCAGCGCCCGCTCTGGGTTTAATGTCCAGCCCAAATACACGATCAGCAATCATCCCCCTTTGGATATTTTGATCATTCCCGGCGGTGTCCACCACATCGAAATCAACCGCCCCGAAATCCTGACCTGGATCGCCAATATCAGCACCTGTACAGAAATCACAGCGTCCGTTTGCAGCGGCGCCTTTATCCTGGCAAGCGCCGGTCTGCTGCAGGGGCAGCCCGCCACCACCCATTGGGAAGACCTGGATGAACTGCAGCTTGCTTTCCCAGATATTTCGGTACAGCCCGATGTCCGCTGGGTTGATTTAGGGAATATTGTCACCTCGGCTGGTGTATCAGCAGGCATCGACATGAGCCTGCATCTGATCGCCCGCCTGGAAGGACCTGAACTGGCCCGCAGCACGGCCCGCCAGATCGATTTTCCCTGGGATGGGGTCTAAAGTAAAAAGCCGTTATATTTACGTTCAGTACCCACAGTCGTTTCAACACCATGCCCGCTGAGCAGCCGAGTTTCATCGGGCAGGGTCAGAATCTGGGTTTGGATGCTGGCCAGCAGTTGATGGTAATCTCCCCCGGGTAAATCTGTCCGGCCAATACTACGATGAAAAATCACATCGCCGCAGAAAACCAGTGCCTCTCCAGGTACATAAAAAAGAACATGGCCGCGGGTATGACCTGGTACGTGCCGGACTTCGATCAAATTTGAGCCAATATGCATCTGCATCCCGTCAGTCAGGTCAATGGTTGGCTCAGGACCAGGGTCCATCTGAATGCCAAAAAATGCAGACCCACCGTTATTGCGCCATAAAGGATAATCATCAGGATGGAGCCCAACGGGCGGCATGGGGCTGGACCCATCGGCTACGGCTGCAGCGCCTCCAAAATGGTCAAAATGCGCATGGGTGAGCCAGATATTGGTAATTCGCCAGCCCTTTTCTCTGGCGATCACTAAAATCCGTTCGCCATCCCAGGCCGGGTCGATCACAACCGCCTCTTTCGTTTGCGGATCTGCCACAAGATAAGTGTTGGTTTGAACAGGTCCCAGTACAAGCTTAACAATTTCCAGCATCGTCATTTTTCCTTTCAGCGAGTATACCGCGATTTTTGATGGATTTTGAAAAAGTCATAGCTGGCTAAAAGCGCCAGGCATACCAGACCTCCCACCCCCAGCCAGCGCAGCGTTGCACCGTTCAAACCCAGCCAGGCAGACTGCGCAATTGTAATCACAGGTGCTGCCAGCATCTCTTCCTGGACTGCCTGATTTTCGGCGGGCAAAATCGTTATCCCGAACCAGATTCTGCCTGTCGCCGCTCCCACTCCAGATGGGCGCAGCCGCCAGCGGAAGGTGATGGTTTCACCCGGGCGAAACGACTGCTGCAGCTCATGCGGGGTAAGCAGATCAAAACCAGCAGATTCAAATCTGGCAACCGCCTTAAACGCGGCTGCAGCGCCCGTCCCCTGGGGGGGGCTCATCTGTTCACCGGCCAAAAATTCGGTCTCGATCACCACATCATCGCCTTTGCGGACAAACTCAGGCCAGCGCATGGCCAGCC
>Ga0268298_10000738_pt1 | contig 41175 bp, 37 predicted proteins | sample WWTPWeurt_MetaG_FD_194462 | JGI IMG/M metagenome (GOLD analysis project Ga0268298, IMG submission 194462) | Activated sludge microbial communities from WWTP in Nijmegen, Gelderland, Netherland - WWTP Weurt | ecosystem: Engineered > WWTP > Aerobic digester > Activated sludge | place...
TGGGGCTCAATATGTTTTGCAACTGCCGGAAAACATGGTAGCAGGTACATATCTTATTCAAATAGACGATGGAAAGAATGTATGGAATACAAAGTTGCAGATTTTTGGGAAATAAAAAAGCCCCGATGAAATCACCAGGGCTTCGTTTCAATGAATTTCAGGGATTGTTGAATTATGATTGTCTAACCAACACATTGACTTCGTTTCGCAATACCTCTACGAAGCCTTTGCTGATTTCAAATTGGTGTTTATTGCCTTGGGTATCGGTTACGGTCACCATACCCTTGCTCAGCGAAGATACGATGGGTGCGTGTCTTTCCAAAATTTCAAATTGCCCTTGAACACCCGGAACAATGACTGCGCGTGCATCGCCTTCAAACAGCTGACTGGTTGGAGTAAGGATGTATACTTTCATTTTAGTTGTTTGCTTCTGCCAGCAATTTTTTACCTTTTTCGATTGCATCATCGATGGTTCCCACAAGGTTGAAAGCAGCTTCCGGATACTCGTCCACCTCACCGTCCATGATCATGTTGAATCCACGAATGGTTTCTTCAATCGGAACGAATACCCCCTTCAAGCCTGTAAACTGCTCGGCAACGTGGAAAGGTTGGGACAAGAAGCGTTGAACCCTTCTGGCACGGTGAACCACCAATTTATCTTCTTCTGAAAGTTCCTCCATCCCAAGGATCGCGATGATGTCCAGCAATTCGTTGTAACGCTGTAAAATTCCCTTTACGCGTTGCGCAGTATTGTAGTGGAGTTCTCCGATGACCAGTGGGTCCAAAATCCGAGACGTAGAATCCAATGGATCCACGGCAGGATAAATACCCAAGGCTGCAATTTTACGACTCAATACCGTGGTGGCATCAAGGTGCGCAAAGGTGGTTGCCGGCGCAGGGTCTGTAAGGTCATCTGCCGGTACGTAAACCGCCTGAACGGAGGTGATTGAACCCCTTTTCGTAGAGGTGATGCGCTCCTGCATCAACCCCATCTCAGTGGCCAATGTAGGTTGGTATCCAACGGCAGATGGCATACGGCCCAACAAGGCCGATACTTCGGAACCTGCCTGGGTAAAACGGAAAATGTTATCGATGAAGAACAGGATATCCTTTCCACCTGCAGGGTCGTTCAAATCTCCATCACGGAAATATTCGGCAACCGTCAATCCGGATAAGGCAACCCGAGCACGTGCTCCGGGTGGTTCGTTCATTTGTCCGAAAATGAAAGTGGCTTTGGAGTCTTTCAATCCTTCCAGGTCAACTTTGCTCAAATCCCAGCCGCCGGCTTCCATGCTATGCTTAAAATCCTCTCCATATTTGATGATACCTGCTTCAATCATCTCTCGCAACAAGTCATTTCCTTCACGTGTTCTTTCCCCCACACCGGCAAACACAGACAATCCTCCGTATCCTTTTGCGATATTGTTGATCAATTCCTGGATCAAAACCGTTTTTCCAACTCCCGCTCCACCGAATAATCCAATCTTTCCACCCTTGGCATAAGGTTCGATCAGGTCAATCACCTTGATTCCGGTAAACAATACCTCGGTTTCGGTCGACAAATCTTCGTAAGTAGGCGGTTTTTTATGAATCGAATAAACCTGTTTCTTTTCCACAGTCTGCAAACCGTCAATGCTTTGACCCACCACATTGAATAAGCGGCCCTTGATGTCTTCTCCCACCGGCATGGATATGGTTTCGCCCAAATCCATCACTTCAGCACCCCGAGTCAAACCGTCGGTTGAATCCATTGCGATGGCACGGACGCTATCCTCTCCCAGGTGTTGTTGAACTTCCAGAATCAGGTCTTCCTTTCCCGGACGTTTAATGCACAAAGCGTTAAAAATTTCAGGTAGGTGAGAACCTTCTGCAGAAAAACTCACATCCACCACAGGACCAATGATTTGTGAAACGCGACCCAGATTTGCCATACTGATTTTTTTCTATGTGTTTTGAAAAGTCGCGCAAATATATGTACATCTTTGCCTACAATCCAAAACATTGACAAAGCTTTGACAGATCATTTTGGAAGCAAAAGAGCGGCAGAAACAGTTCTCGGTTTGTTTGGCGACCTGGAATCCAAATTGCTTACAGGAACCGGACCTTCAAACTCCGAATCGCTTGCGTTTTTACTGGAGGAAGCCTACCTGGGTTCGCGGGCGGTGGGTTTGCGGCCAGATGCGCAGGAAACGACCGTACAATGGGCTCCTCAACCGGTATTGCCGACCACCCAATGGATGGTTAATTCTGCCCTTGAATTGGATTTTGATGAACTGTTGTTGGAATGGGCAGCCATATTGGCCAGGAATAAACGCGTGTTTCCTGCCAACGTGTTACCTCCGGTAATGTCCTATTTTGCCAAACACCCAGAGCGGGCCAAGCCAATCCTTTCTGTATTGGGGCCCCGCGCACACCAGGTTGCGACACACCTTGAGAAATGGTCGGTATTCAACCCAGACCGTTTGACACGCCCCTTGGAATTTCGTTTAAAAAGCCAGCGGCTTTTAGCCTTTACTTGTTACCGCATGAAATTCCCTGAAGAAGCCATCGGCTATTTTGTGGATCATCTTCCCAAAATGCAAGATGCGGACCGAAGGAGTTGGTGTGAAGTTTTAATCAAAACTGCAAAATCGGAGGAGTGGCCAATTTTTGAAGCATTTGAAAGAAGCCGATACACCGCTTTGCAAGAGTGCTGGGCAAAATTGGCATATTATCAATCAGAACCGTACCGGAAATCATGTGAACACATGTTGCGGATAGGATTTCGTGCAGATACTGCTTGGAAGCCTGTCCTTGTTCGCTTGGACGGGAAGGCATTTCAATGGACTTTGGACCGAGTTGTGGAATCGATTGCTCCTGAATGCATCGAACAACACCTGCCTTTGGAAGAATATTTTCAATGGGTGGACGACCGCTCCTTGAACCAGGCGTTCATTGCATCTTTTGAGTGGAATGAATCCATTGGTTTGCGCAAGGCTTATTTCACCTGGCTTCTCAAGAACAAAAAACTCATGGAAGGATTTCCAACCGAAGCATTGATGCGGGGTTTGGATCACAAGACGTTTAATGAACTTTGTATGTTGTGGCTGGACAGCCACAAAGAACAAACCGATCTGGAAGCATTTTACCAGGCAAACAAACATTTTAATCACTTCTGGTCGGATGAGCTATGCGAAAGAATCCTGCAATTCCGTGAGGTATCCGTTTTCCAAAATCGATACGACCTCACGGTATTTTGGCAAATGCTTGCTTTTAAAATCAACCCCAATGCCAAACTTGCCCAACAAATACCAGCTGAATGCCGCTGCTCGATCAACCGGATCATGCACTATGACAGCATCATCCGATTTCGCAAATGGATTCGGTTATAGGCACGAATGGTTAAGTGTTATCCATGATTGGTCAACACGCAGTAAACCGTGTTGGATATGTTGCTCGTAGAAAAATCACAGTACTAACATCTGTTAGTTTGGCATCATTCTGGTAAAGCTTTAATCCTATTATTCCACTTTAAACGCTTTGGTTTAAGCGCGCCTCATCCAGACTACTCTTCTGCTTCTTTGTGGACAGCTTTGTAATCGGCAATCAGTTTTTGCTGAATGTCTGGGGTGACCGGTGCATATTCGTTGAAATGCAAAGTGAACTTGGCGCGTCCCTGGGTAAGCGACCTCAGGCTTGAAGAATAATTATGCATTTCAGCCAAAGGAACCTTTGCTTTAATTTTCTTATAATGCCCTTCAGAATCCATGCCCAATATGACGGCTCTACGCGTTTGAAGATCACCCATGATGTCGCCCATTGCCTCATCCTGACATAAAATTTCCAACTCGTAAACCGGTTCGAGAATTTGCGGTGCCGCTGCTTGAAAGGCCTCCTTGAAAGCCATGGTTCCTGCTATTTGGAAGGCCATGTCATTGCTGTCTACCGGATGCATTTTGCCATCGAACACGGAAACGCGGATGTCGGTACAATAGGATCCTGTCAACGGGCCTTCAATCATTTTGTTCATGACACCCTTTTTGATGGCGGTGGAAAATTTGGCATCAATTGAACCCCCAACGATGCACCAATAGAAGGCAAGTTTTCCTCCCCAGTGCAATTCTTCGGAGTCGCGATTTCGGACGGTGAGTCCGGCTGGATCCCCCATGCCCTCATGGAAAGGTTCGACACGCATGTGCACTTCGGCAAATTGACCAGCGCCTCCTGATTGTTTTTTATGACGGTAGCTGGTGTCTGATGGTTTGGTGATGGTTTCCAGGTAAGGTATTCTCGGTTTGAGAAACTCGATATGCAGATTGTGCAGTTTTTCGATGCGGTATTTGAGTAAATCGAGGTGAAGCTGTCCTTGACCATGTAAAATGTTTTGCTTCAATCGCTGCGATTGCTCCAGGATCAAGGTAGGGTCTTCTTCTTGCAATTCATGCACGGCCTTGATCAATTTCTCTAAATCATTTTTGTTATCGGTGGTAATGGCTGCACGTATTCTCGGCTCTGGAAACGGAATCGGCTCTACAAGTACGTCGTTTCCTTTAACGCTCAAGGTATTGTTGGTGTGTGTATCGCGCAACTTTACCAGCACTCCGAGATCGCCGGCTACCAGTTCGGGTACGGCTTCACGACTTTTACCATTGGAGACAAAAATTTGGTTGAGTCGTTCGGTATTGCGGTTGGCATTGTTGATCAGTTCATCACCTGTTTTCACTTTGCCGCTGTAAACTTTAAAATAGGAAACCCTACCCACTTTGGGTTCGGTCATGGTTTTGTAGATAAAAATGGTGGCGGGACCGTTGGCATTTACTGCCAATTCACCTTGTACGAGCTTTGCCGCCGGACGGTCGGCTGGGGAAGGACAAACGTCGTTGATAAAACCCATGATGCGGCCGCTGCCCATATTTTTGATGGCGCTTGCACAAAAAACAGGAAACAGGCTTCTGGAGGCAATGCCCTTGCGCAAACCATCTGCCAGTTCAGATTCTTCGAGCGTGCCCGTTTCAAAATAGTGGTCCATCAAGGTATCATCATTTTCGGCTGCGGCCTCCACGATGGCGTTGTGCAAGGATTTTGCACGCTCCAATTGATCATCCGGAATCGGTTTTTTAACTGGCTTTCCCCCATCGTTGGGAAATTCATAGACTACCATGCGCAGAGCATCCACGATTGCATGAAAACCGTTACCTGTTTGCATGGGATATTGGAAAGGGATCAGCGTGTGACCAAAACGCTCTTTTGCTTGCTCCAAAGAGCCATCAAAATCAGATTTATCATGGTCGCATTGATTGAATACAAATACCATGGGCAGATGAAATTTGTCCGCATATTCCCAGATGAGTTCGGTTCCAACTTCCACACCATGTGCAGAATTGATGACCATGATTCCCAGATCGGCTACTTTCATGGATGACAAGGTTTCGCCCACAAAATCATCGGAACCCGGTGTGTCAATGATGTTGATTTTTGATTCCTTCCAACTGACATGCATCAGTTTGCTGAACAAACTGGATTTGCGTTCCTGCTCAATTTCGGAAAAATCTGAAACCGTATTGCCGCCTTCGATGGTTCCCCGACGGGTAATGGCTTTTGATTCGAATAACATGCTCTCGATCAGGCTGGTTTTTCCACTGTGGGAATGTCCCAGCAAAACAACGTTTCTGATGTGTTTGGGATCCTGGCTCATATGTAGTGATTTTAGGAATTGATGAAATTGATTGCAACAAGTTATTCGATTTGAATAGATTAAAAAAAATAAATGGTCATTTATTTTTATCTAATAAAAAATCATTGAATGTATCTGTTTGAAATTCAGATACCATAGGCCAAATTCTGGATCCAAGGGGACCAATGTTGTCCTAGGAGACCTCTCCTCCAGGGAGAAATTCAAAACAGCACTGAAGAAAATAGAAAAATTTCAAAGAAATGGAAACGAATAATTTAATATCTCACTTAATTACAATTATTTACACATTAAATATTATTTAATATTTACATAACCTACGATTTTAAATTAATTTTTTTTGGCTGGTTTGCAGCAGATTATCTATTTTTGCAGTCCAAATTTTAAGACCTCAGGATTATGATCGCAGTAGTGAATATCGCCGGACAACAGTTCAAGTGCAGCTCTGGACAAAAAATTTTCGTCCACCGGCTCGATGCAGATCGTGGCGCAAATGTTCAATTCGACCAGGTATTGATGTTGATCAATGGTGACCAAACCACCGTTGGCACACCGGTTGTTTCTGGCGCTTCCATTTCGGCAAAAGTATTGGATCATGTCCAGGGAGATAAGTTGATCGTTTACAAGAAAAAAAGAAGAAAAGGTTACGAAAAGAAAAACGGTCACCGTCAGCAATTTACGCAAATAGAAATCAATTCCATTCAAGCTTAATCATCTTAAACCATTTAAGCCATGGCACATAAAAAAGGGGAAGGTAGTACCAGTAACGGTCGCGATAGCAATAGCAAAAGACTGGGTATAAAATTGTTCGGCGGTCAACAAGCAATAGCCGGCAATATCATCGTTCGCCAACGCGGAACCAGGTTTCATCCAGGCTTGAATGTTGGGGTGGGTAAAGATTTTACGCTATATGCCCTGAAACCAGGTGTGGTGACCTACAAAAAGACCCGCAACGACCGGACCGTAGTGGATGTGCTCTGATTTGGCTTTTTCATCCAGCCAATTTTCCTATTTTCATTGTTGATTGCCTTTTACTCCTTGCTATGTGAGATGATGATTTTTTCAATCCCATAGCACATGCATGTTTGGCGCCGAATGCAGGCAAGAGGTCTTCAAATTATCGACTGATCATTTCCAGCTTAGACACCGGTATCCAGCCCTCCTCCAATTCTTCGCTTCTTACTTTCATCCAGTCCCCTAACACTTGTAAGTTTTTCAATTTGGTGCCGGCCTTTATTGCAATCACTTCAGGGCTTTGAACGTCTGGCGAAAGCATGAGGGATTGATTGCTCATTAGAATGCCATCGTCCGATTTCCGATTCATCATTTCGCGTTGGATGGCTAAAATCATGAACCATGCTGCTAAAAATACCATGCCCCGCAACATCCACAACTTGAGCGATTGAGAATAAATGAAGTTCCTCGTACTGGCTAAGAAAATGATCACACCCAGGCAAAACATGCACCATCCAAACCAAACGACCGGTTCAAAACAATTGGTGATCCACCGGTACTTTTCGACTATGAAATTGTCCCGGATGACAAACCCTTCCAAACCTGCAGCAGTGCGGCTTGTTTCCCTCATTTCGATGCAAGCTTTGCAATGCGGTTCCCACTTCAGGGCTTTTTCAAAAAACAATATGGCTTTTGGATATTCCTGAAGTTGGTAATGGCACATGCCCATGTTGAAACACCATGATGCTCCGTGGGTTTGTGAAGCAGGCAATGCCATCAATTCATCCCTGGCTTCAGTGTACTTTTTTGCTTCGTACAAGGATTTCCAATCTTGCGCGGTCAGGCAAATGCCAACACAACAAATCAAACAGGTTGAAATAAAATGCTTCATTTTAAATTCCATTGAATGATGGCCTTCAATGACTCCGGTCTTTCTTCATAACGCGGTTTGTATCCTTCAATAAATTTTTGTCTTCCTGCATGGAACGGGAGAATATCCCCTTCCGGTTTGGTAAAAAAATCGATGTAATCAATTTTTTTGTCGTCGTTGAAAACAAACTTCATGCTGGAACATTGAATGACATTGGTTCCGATGTAACCTTTGCCCGCATCTTGTATAAAATACACCGATTCGGCATTTCCTTCTACCACCATGTGCCGGATCTTCTTTTCCGAGAAATGACCTTGTATGAATCTACCTTTGATTTGATTGTCTAGAACCTGATGTTCCCGGTTGATGATAAATCCATTGGGTGAAAGATAAAAGTCACTCAATGAATGGTCCTGCAACACCATTCGGATCGTGTCTCCTGACAATTGAGAACTGTCGGTCCATATAACGGGTTGATCAAACAAATAAAATGTAGAATCCACCCCTGAAAAATACAATGAATCGCAAAGGCCACGCAATTGCTTATTCCAGATCCTGACTTTCCCCCAGGCACGAATGGTTTGAAAACTGTCATTGACAGAAATTATCCTTTCTGAAAAGAGACTGTCTGCTGCCAGGTACAATGAATCTCCTTCAAACAATACCGCAATGTAAGGCCTTCTGATGATGCCAACGGCATTGAATCGTTTGGTGTTTTTTTGATATGCGAATGAATCACACACAATGGTGTATGCTTCACTTGTATCGGTCACCACTACACCCTCTTTGGCAAAACCAAAATCCTTGGTCCCATCATATTTTAGCACAGATGCCTGAATGGTTCGGCCACCTTCCACCACTCGGGGCGCACCTAACACTTGTAAGCTTTTGGAACGGCGATTGTATTTGATCTGTTTTCCTTCAAGAATCCTACCAGCTTCCTCATAATAAGCATGTTCAAACAACAAAACATCGCCATTGGTATCATTGAAAATAATGCTGTCCGCTTTCGCATATTGTTGCGCATCTTTCACTTTGGCCTCTCCAACCAAGGTGATTTTTTTATTCGAAGCGTCATGGTAAATATTTTTTGCATCCGCCCGCTGGTCTCCTTTGCGGTAACGCGGGAAGTTGCCAAAGTGGGATCGTTGCAATTTTACATCGTAGTATCCTGTATCTGTATAAATCTGTAGCGAATCTCGGTGAATCAGGGTTGGACCAATGAAGACGACTTTTTGTTCGCGGGTTTGGTATAACAAGGTATCAGACACCAACTGCATGCTGTCTTTCATCAGCACCACCACACTGTCTTTGAAATATGCATTTCCGGTAGAAGCGTGGTAATATCCTTTCTTGCTGCGCAATTTTGCTTGTTCAGAAACCAACAAGCCGCCCGACGAATAACTGGAAATGCGGTTATTCAAGTCGTATTGCAACCGGTCGGTAAACAATTGCTGGTCTTTGTGCTTCAATACCACTTTTCCTTCAAGCATCGCCAATCGCGTATCACCATCGTAAAACAAGCTGTCACCAAACACTTGCAAACTATCTCCTTCCACGATGCGCACATGCCCTAAAGCAATGACCTGATTGGAATCGATCACTGCAGAATCACATAATAAATAAGTGGCCTTGTGTTTTACCAATACATCTTTTGACAAATATTGGATTTCCCTTCCCGGCAAACGCTCAAAACGGAAGAGGTCCGCATGAATCACCTGAACCTTTGACGATGAACTGTCCAACTGGGCATTTAACCAGTGAGCAGCGAAACACAACATCATCAACCATGCGTACCGGGTCATCTCTGAAATGGTAGAAGAACGAAATTAAAAGAGGTTTTGATATAATAACTGGGCTGCATCTTCTCCGGTCAAACTTGCCAACGCAACACCCATTCCTCCCATTCGAACAGCCACCGCGACATTTGGTTGCACCATTTGGACAATCGGACTCTTTACATGGCCCAATCCCATGATACCTGTCCACTCGTCGGTGACTTCGTAATCCGCCCCTTCCAGAAGATAAGTTTCGGCAAAGTGGAGTAGCTTACTGCGAAGGCGCTCATTGAATAGAAAAACATCGCTAAACTCTTCTTGAAGGGCCCAGTGCCTCCCCCCTCCCAACAACAGGTGTTGATCATCCACTTTACGAAAGTACAGATAGCCTTTTTCTACGTGATAACATCCAGTGAATGCTTTGGCTTTATGGGTTTTCAAGATGAGCACGGAATTGCGTGCCGCTTGCACGTCTAAATCTGGAAAGAATTGTTTTGCAAAGCCGTTGACACAAAAAAGCAACTGACGGGTATGAAATTGGGGTATATTATCCAATTGAACCAATGCACCGGTTTCCACCGATTGCCAATCACAAACTGGGATGCCATTCAACAATTTTCCTCCCCCTTCCTGGAACATGCGTTGCAAGCTTTGCAAGGTTTTCAAAGGATGGATGCAAGCTTCATGATCATTGCAGATGATTTGTCCAAATCGATTCAGGCCCAATGTTTTCAGTAATTCTGGCTTGTAGTAAAAATAGTTTGGCAATCCGGTATGCGCTTCAATACCTTGGTTCAACATGTGTAACTCTGCCTCCCCTATGGAATCAGCAAGTTCGGGCAACAGCAACTCGTAACCTCCCTCCGGTTTCATTTCAATGGCCGCGGGGCCCGTTCTTTGGATCAATTTGCGAATGCCCTGATAACGATTGGCGAACAAAGCAAAAACTTCATTGGGTGACCGTTTACTCAAATCATCCAGGAGCTCTCCCGGACTTCCAAAACAAGCAAAGCCGGCATTTCGCGTGCTGGCTCCATAAGGAATGGCTCGCCGATCGACGATGAGCACTTTTAGTCCCGGATTTTTTTCAAGCAGGGAAATTCCCGTGGAGAGACCCACAAACCCGCCTCCGATAATGACCACGTCCAATCGATCAAAAAAAACCTTCCTTTCCCAATAACTCCAAGCAGACATGGTGCAAAAATACTGGTTTTCGAGGGTGGTCTGACGGTATAATTCCCCAGAATCGGTATTTTGGGCCCAAAATAAAATATGATACAACGCATTCAGTCCATTTGGCTATTTTTAGCAGCGATCTGTTTTTTAGCTCAATGGTATCCCGCAATGGTTTTGGCTACCAGTCCCAGCCCGGGTTTGGGGGTTTTTGACAACCAAGTTTTTCATTCAGGAGAAAGCTACGTCGTCTTGATCGGTTCTGGAGTTTCTGGTATCCTTTGCCTGGTTGGTATCTTTTTATACAATGAACGGGTTATGCAAATTTTACTCACCGCGGTTTCTTCGTTGATCCAAATGGTCTGCGGTGTTGCGGTCCCATTTTACATCATCAACAAATTGGGAAAAATGAGCCAGTTTGATCCAGGTTTGGGGCTTTGGCTTACTGGCGTTGGATTGTTCCTGAGTTGGATGGCCACCCGCGCGATTCGGAAAGATGAAGCCTTGGTTCGCTCCATGGACCGGCTACGTTAAAATTTACGTTCTTGGAAAGTACAGGTAGCGCTGCGCTGATTTTATTCGTTAAAAATCCACTGCCTGGACGGGTTAAAACCCGCATTGCTGCCACAGCTGGCAATGAAAAGGCTTTGGAGATCTACCAATTCCTGCTTCACCGAAGTTTAAAAATTTGCATGGGTTTTACAGGGGCAAAGTACATTTATTTCAGTGATGCAATCGACCCTGAGCTAATGGAAAATAGATCTCAATTTCAACTGCGGGTGCAATCCGGACAAGACTTGGGACAGCGAATGTCAGCTGCAATGGAGGAGGTTCATCGGTATTTTTCCAAAGTCCTGTTGATCGGAAGCGATTGCCCTTATCTGAGCTTGGAAGATCTTCAACAGGCCATACGGGTATTGGAGACCCGTGAGTTGGTCTTAGGTCCTGCAGGTGATGGTGGGTATTACCTGATCGGAACCCGCCAGTGGAACCCCGATTTTTTTGAAAACATTCCCTGGAGCACATCGACCGTTTTAAAATCTACTGAAGATGCTGCAAAACGTCTAGGGCATCGCATAGGCAAACTGCGTTTATTGTGGGACATTGATACCTGGGCAGACTGGATTCAATTCAAAGAGCATCAAGACGGGTTCGTAAATCGTTAAATTTGATCCACAGGCGTGGTTTTTCAAAAAGCACAGCACAGAATCAGTATCTTTCGGCTTTAAATTCCTTTGCATGAAGTTTAATTTTCGCTTATTCTTCGCCCTCTGTTTCTGCGCCTTTGCAGGAATTGGTATTGCGCAAGACTTGCATTTCACCCAATTTGAATTTACCCCGGTGCTCATCAATCCTGGGCAGACCGGTAACTTTAAAGGAACCTATCGTCTCAGTGGAATATACAGGGATCAATCCGTATCGCCTGCTGGGGTATCTGCGGATTTTAAAACGCCGTACATCACCATAGACGTCAATTTTGGTTTTGCTTTTCGAAAAAAGGATTGGACCTCGCTGGGCATCAGTTTTTTTGATGATCGTTCCGGGGATATCAACATCGGGAAAGGTGGCTTTTTAGCTTCAGGTGCATACCACCTGTCCATTGGAGGAGGAGATTTAGCGCTCGGTGCACAATACGGAAGCATCAGTTTTGATACAAAAAATCCTGAAAAAGCAATTTTCTATGATCAATTGCAATCGGGTGGAACATCCCAAGACTTGCAAAAATTGCAACAAGGCAAAGGCAGTTATCAGGACTTGTCGGCGGGGCTGGCGCTCACCACCCCGATGGGAGTAAAAAAACATTCCATGAAACTTGGTTTTTCCCTTGGACACCTCAATAAGCCTACCGTAAGTGTTCTGGGTACAGGAGGCGACCAATTGGGCATGCTACTCAATGTGCATGGTTCATTGCAATACCATTACAACGAAAAAATAGATTTTATTCCAAGCGTTTATTTCAGAAGTCTAGAAAAAAACAAAGAAACCATCGGCCAATGCATGGTGAGCTATCTGTATGACGTTGAAAAGAAGGTAAGATTGAATGCAGGACTTGGTTACCGCTTTGGAGATGCCCTTCAGATCATGGCCGGACTGGAGTATGGAAAAATCAAAGGCCAAATTGGTTACGACCATACGCTCGGAGATTTGAAAAACGCAAAAGATCCGGCAGGTTTTGGTGCATTGGAATTGGGCATTCAATACACCGGAGCAATTGTGAAAAAACCCAATCCAAAGCCAAAGGTTTTCTGTCCGCGATTTTAATCATCCTTGCATTTCATCAAATTATCGCCATAAAAGCATTTCAACATGAAGTGGATACATTTTAAAAAACTGCTCTCTTTCTTTGCTTTATTGTTCTGTTTGGAAATCGTTCAGGCTCAACCCGCCACCGGAAATACGCCGGACGCGTTGGTTCGTTCGGGCGACGAACAAATTGAAAAGGGCCAGTATTACAGAGCGCTGGAACAATACGAAAAAGCATACAAGGAAATCAAAGACAAAGACATTGCCATCAAAATTGCCAAAACGCATTTGTTGCTGCGCGATTACAATAAAGCATCCGTCTGGTTTGGGCGCGTTTTGAGCAGAGACCGAGCCAATAAATACAATGAATACCGCTTTGATTATGGCCGGGCTTTGAAAATGAATGAAAGCTATACCGAAGCTGCAGAAGAGTTTAAAAAATACCTGGAAAGTGGAGTGGACGAATCCTTAAAGGAAAAAGCGAAGATCGAATTGCAAGGGATCGAACTAAGAGGAGGCATCACTGAAAATGTCGGCCTCGAAGTGAAGAATGCTGGTAAAAACATCAACACCCCTGAATCACAAAGCGGACCATCGTTGGACATGGATGGCAATCTTTATTTCGGTTCACTGGATGCAAAAGAGGAAAAGAAATCCAAAAAGGTCGACAAAAAAGAAAGCAAGAAAAAAGAAGAGAAAGAAGGCGAAGGAACGGGTGATGAGAAAACAGCAGAAGGTAGTGACGACGATCCAGCAGGATTTATGAAATTATACCAATCGGCTTATTCGGAAGGAAAAGGATGGGAAAAAGCAGTCATGTTGCCTGAGTTGATCAACCGCAATGGATACCACAGTGCCAACCCAAGCTTTTCAAAAGACGGACAAGTGATGTTTTTTACCCGTGCTGTTTCGGAGGGAGGGCACATGGATGAAAGTAAAATTTATGCTTCCACGAAAACCGCCAGTGCATGGAGTCCTGCTTTGGAAGTCAAAGGTGTCAACGGAGAATTTTTGGCAAGACATCCGGTAGAAGGAGAATTGTTTGGCAATCGCGTACTCCTGTTTGCTGCCGACATACCTGGAGGAAAAGGCGGTTATGACTTGTACTATGCAACCAAGATTGGAGAAGCAGAATACAACGCTCCCGTAAACCTTGGAAGCCTGAACACAGCAAGCGATGAACTGTCACCGTACATGGTCGATGGCGCTTTGTATTTCAGTTCAGATGGTTGGCCAGGTATTGGAGGATTTGATATTTTTCAATCCAAATGGACAGGTTCGGAGTGGACGACACCCGTAAACTTGGGATTGCCTGTGAATTCCAGTGTAGACGACCTTTTTTATAAATTGAGCCCTAAAGGTGACCGCGCCTTATTGGTTTCCAATCGTGCACATCCGGATTCAAAATCTTTGAAAAGCAAAACTTGTTGCGACGATATTTATTTTATTGAAAAGCGCAAATTGGTCATTGATCTGACCACCGTGGTGCTCGACGAAAAGAAAAAAGGATTAAAAGGTGCTACTGCACAATTGATCGAAATGAAATCCGGTAAGGATGGAGAGATTCAATCCAAATCAAATTCCCAGGGCAATGAAATTGTGCATGCACTTGATAAAGATAAAGCTTACAAGGTCGTGGTGAGCAAAGAGGGATACTTCCCAGCAGAATACGAGTTGAACACTGTTGGAGTAGAAAAAGACCAGAAAATTCGGAAGGAGGTTACCTTGAGATTGCTGCCTCCCGAATCAGATGTAGAAATTGTGACCATCAATGAGCCTATTCGTTTGAATAACATTTACTACGATTTTGATGATGATAAAATTCTTCCTGCTTCGGAGAAAGATTTGGGTTACCTCAAAGAATTGATGGACAAATACCCTGATATGGTAATCGAATTGAGTTCACATACAGATTCCAGAGGAAATGATGATTACAATGAAAAATTGTCCCAAAGAAGAGCCAACTCTGCTAAAAAATGGTTGATGGGTAAGAAGGTATCTGCCCAACGCATCGTTGCCAAAGGATACGGTGAAGAGAAAATATTGAATCATTGTTCGAATGGCGAAGAGTGCACAGAAGAAGAACATCGCTACAATCGTAGAACAGAATTCAAAATCTTGTCAGGACCTACCACCATTGAAGTGAAGAAAGAAGTCATGAACAAGAAAAACAAGCCATCCGAAAAATAAGGGGGGCGGTTTGCGATTTCAAGTATGAAATGGATGGTTGAAAAAATGGATTGGCTTCATTGATCCGACTGCAATCATGTCTTGTATGCATGCCAGGATTTCAATGCTTTTGATTTATACCATTGGTTGGGTTTCGGCTTGCTCCTATACCAAACCGCAACCCGATGTGGATCCCGCCATTGTGGAAGAAGAGATTGCCCAGGTCAAAGCGCCAACCCCTGCCCAAATTACATTTGACTCAGCCAGTTATCATTTTGGAGTCATACAACAAGGAGCATTGGTGAACAGGGAATTGGATTTCACCAATACAGGTGAACAGCCTTTGGAGATTCAATTGATGTCGGCTTGTGAATGTACCAAACTCGATTGGCCGGTATCGCCTATCGCGCCCGGAAAACGTGGAAAAATAAAAGTTCGATACGATAGCAAGGACAAAAAAGGCCCACAAATTGTCGACATTGAGATCATGGCCAACACAGTGCCCGAATTGAGTTACACGAAGTTTTACATCATGGTGGTTCAATAAAGAACCAATATTGAAGCATGGCTTTTCAAAGAGGCTTTCCAAAGGAGGGTGGTTGCCATGTAAGAACCCACGCTGTCCAAGATAGGAGCCTGGGCGAAAAAATTTCAAATAGCTTAAAACCCGAAGAGACGTTCCTTCAAATACGGAAAAATGGTGGGGGGGACCCCAAAGGCCAATTATATTCCCAAAAAATCCTTATACAAGGAAATTCGGCATATAGCAGATTGACTGTTTATACTATATACATATGTGTTTTTTAATATGTAAAATTTTTACCTTGCATAGGGACTCAGGGTAAACCCTGAATTTTTAAAATTCCTTTCATTTAATTTGGAGATCTGATCCAAGCCGTCTTAACTTAGTGGCGTATTCTTCCCTTTGTTACTTTAGATCTGTTCAGATCTATTGCCTCAATCACTATATCTGGTTAGAACGAATCGGTTGTTCCAGATAATCGTTTAGCTTTTTTAGAAAACTATTAAATATTACGATCATGAGGCATTTAGTACATTTCAAGTCATCCCTGGTAAACTACTTGATGGTAGCAATTTTCTTATTGGCTGCCTGTACTAAGGAAGAGAGCGTTCCTAACATTAGCGAATTGAGCAAATCCACTGCAGAAAGTGGAAAGGTTGCACAGGATTGGATGGAACTGGCGGTGAGCATCACCCCAGAAGTTCCGGGTTTCACTCCCCCGATTGCAGCCAGGGCTTTTGCCTATTTAGGGCTAGGCCTTTATGAGTCTGTCGCTCAGGGCATAGACGGACATCCCAGCTTTCAAGGTAAGTTGAGTGGCCTCGCAGCCAACAGCCTGCCCGTTATTTATGAAGGTGGTGAGGTAAATTGGTCGCTGGTTACCAATGAATGCATGCATTATTTGTTTGGTAAGTTTTTCAAAAACGTACCGGTTCGAATTCATGACCGCATTGAGCAAATGTACCTAGAAACAAAAACCAGCCTTTCTGCATCATTGGATGAATCGGTTGTCAGCAAATCTCAGCTGTATGGGGCCATGATGGGAAAAGCCATTTTCAACTATTCCGTAACCGACGGTCAGGAAACGGCCTATCTAAACAACTATCCGGCCAATTACAGCGTACCTACCGGTCAAGGCTTATGGGCACCTACATCCAACCAAATCAAAAGACCCCTTTTGCCTTATTGGGGTGATGTTCGTTGCTTCATTTCCCATGAATCGGTAATGGAAATGCCTACGCCTCCAACATTTTCCACTTCACCTCAATCCCAGTTTTTTGCCAACGCGTTGGATGTGCGCAACCGGGTCAGAAACCTGGATGCTTCTACAGAAGCCATGGTGAAATATTGGAATGATGACCAAAACTATTCCATCACCACGGCTGGTCATTTGATGACCCTCTTGACCGATTTGCTGAGAAGCGAGAGCCGTGATTTAGCATTTACGGCAAAAGCTTATGCTACCCTGGGAATGAGTATGCACGATGCCACCGTTGCAGCTTGGAGGGTAAAATACCGTTACAACATTCTGAGACCTGAAACGTACATTCGGGAAAACATCGATGCACAATTTTTACCATTGATCGATCCTCAGGCGACCCCTGAATACTCCTCTTCTTCCACTGCACTCGGCATGGCAGCAGCAGAAGTTTTGGGTGACATTTTCGGTTACCAGTATGCATTCACCGACAAAACTCATGAATACCGCAAAGACCTGGATGGAAGTCCTCGTTCTTATCGCTCTTTCCATCAAATGGCCGAAGAAATTGGCAATTCTTGCCTTTACGGAGGCATCCACTACCGCTTCAGTTTGGAAGCTGGTCAACAGCAAGGTTCTGCCATTGGCCGCAATTACGTTGACTTAAAAATCTGAACAATTAGATTATATACTGTAATTATGCAGGGCTCTCTTCAAAAAGAGCCCTTTTTTTTTGGCATACATAAGCTTAAACAAGGCTTCTAAAAAATTCCACAGCCCGCCGCCCATTGCAAGCACGCTCCTTCCCGCAATACCATCTTGTCAGGATTTGGATAAGTCTATTAAAATAAGGAAAATAAGTTCCCCAAAGGCTACTTCTGAAGGAAAGTCGGAAATCCTGCGCTTCCAAAATGAGAACAACGGAAAGGCACTGTATCGCTCAATTTATAAGTCTTTGAAAAATTCAATAAAAAATTGGTCAACTGATCAAAGTTCATGTTTTTTGAATTTGGTTTTGGAAAGTACACGATGTGCTGGATCGTGCCATCCGGATTAAAAAAGACATTGATCCAAAGTTTCAAACCATTCAATTCAAAGCCCAAGGCTTTTGATTGATCCTCCAAAGCCATTAGAAATCCCGACCAAATCTTATAAGCCTTCCCCATATCTTCCTGGTATACCTGCATGAGCAATTTATCGTATTGGCCCATCATGCGCTCATAGGCTCTTTCATGCTCTCCCAATAAAAAAACTTTGGGCAAGGCCACGGGTTCCTGGATTTTAAGCCATTCGGAAGCCATTTGTCCGAAACCCGAAAGGCTTGCAGCAAGCCATAAATTAGATATTACGAAATATTTTAACATAAAAAACACTACAAATCTATAAATTATGTGATATTTAACCTCGATTTGGACAGAATTTTCTCGCAAAACGAGTATTTCTTGTCCGAATGGTTGGAGAAAAACGAAACAAATTTCATGGTAATTGACCTATTCTTCTTGTTGGTTTTGGGAATGAGCTTTTTCATGGGCTATTCCAAGGGCATAGTCAAATCAACTTTTGGAATTCTAAGCATTTTGTTGGCTTTCCTCGTGAGCATGAAGTTTTCCTTTGTATTCATCAATTTATTGGAAAGTTGGCTCGGTATGGATCCAAGACTTTCCCTGGTCCTGGGTTTTATACTTTGCTTTATTCTGATCATGCTGGGTATTCGGGTCATTGGAAAAGGGGTTGAGCAAATGTTGGAAACCGCCCACATCAACTTCATCAACAAAATGGTAGGTGGACTTGCAAGTGCCTTGATTGCCCTGGCTTTGTTCAGTACCATCATTTGGTTTCTGAATCAAATAAAAATGATCAGCAGCTCAACCAAAGAATCGTCCAAATCCTATACGCTTTTAGAAAGTTTTCCTGAAAAATCAAAGTGGATTTGGTCGAAAACCAAACCATTGTTTTCCGAATTTTGGAATAAAACCAATGCCATCTTAGATGGTGTAGAGCTCAACCAAGAACAGCCTCAAAGCTCTCAAAAGGATAGTTTATGAAATCGTCCTCAGGCGGAATATTCAAACCATATAGCCTAAAGTCAGTCCAAATTTATTATACAACATTGCTGCCGGATCCACCCCTTTCAATGGTTCGTCGGTAGGTTTAGTAAATTCCATAAATGATCTTTTAGGATGTCAAGGCCTTTTTGTTGTACCGAACTGATGAATACGGCAGGCACATCGGCTGGCAATTCTTGCTCGATCAACTGTTGCCACTCGGGCTCCACAATGTCCATTTTGGTAATGGCCAGCAACCGTGGCTTATCCAACAATTCTGGATTGTATTGTTCCAACTCATTCAACAAAATGGAATAATCTTTTCGGATGTCCTGGCTATCGCAGGGTATCAAAAACAATAAAACACTATTCCGTTCGATGTGTCGTATGAAACGCAGTCCCAAACCTTTTCCCAAGTGAGCATCTTCAATGATTCCTGGAATATCGGCCATGACAAATGACCGGCCATCCCGGTAGGACACGATGCCTAAATTTGGAACCAGGGTGGTGAAGGCATAATCTGCAATTTTGGGTTTTGCTGCTGATAAGACGGACAACAAAGTTGATTTTCCTGCATTTGGAAAACCTACCAAACCTACGTCTGCCAAAATTTTCAGTTCCAAAATTTTCCATGCCTCCAGGCCTATCTCACCAGGTTGCGCAAAATCGGGGGCTTGCTGGGTAGGCGATTTGAAAAAATTGTTACCCATTCCTCCACGGCCACCAGGCATCAGCACTTTTTCCTCGCCGTCCATGGTGATTTCCATCTCTTTGATTCCTGATTCGGCATCGATGGCTACCGTTCCCAATGGTACTTCGATGATTTCATCTTCTCCGTCGGCCCCGGTGCAATTGTTTTCACTACCGTTCTCCCCATCATGCGCAAAAATGTGCTTTCTGTATTTCAAATGCAGCAAAGTCCATAATTGGGCATTGCCTCGCAAAATGATGTGCCCACCACGGCCACCATTGCCTCCATCCGGTCCTCCTTTGGGATTGTGCTTGCTTCGAAAAAAATGCACGGATCCCGCTCCTCCTTTACCGGACCGAAACATGATTTTTACATAGTCAACAAAATTTTGCTCTGCCATGAAAAGTTGTTCACTTAAATCAGCGGGTCGATTTGTTCACAAAGCCTACAGAAAATATCTTCAATACTGCCAACCCCATTCACCATTTTTGATTTACCATGGGAGGCATAATGATTATATACCACCGCCGTTTCCTGAAGGTACACCTGGAAACGCTTTCTGATGATTTCTTCATTTTGATCATCCGGGCGACCGGAGGTTAAACCTCGGTTTAAGAGCCGGCTAACAATTTCTTCTTCAGGCACATCCAAAGCCAACAACAAACTGATTTCTTCGTTTTTCTCACAAAGCATTTCATCCAACGCGGCAGCCTGAGCGGCCGTACGTGGAAACCCATCATAAATAACCCCTTTGACATCGGGCATTGAATCCACTTTTTTTCGCAACATGCCGATCGTGATGGCATCGGGAACCAATTGGCCCTTGCTCATGTATTCCAAAGCTTGAAGGCCTAATTCTGTTTTTTGAGAAGTCTCTGCCCGGAATAAATCACCTGTAGAAATATGGGCGAGTTGGTAATGCGCTATCAACTTTTCTGCTTGGGTTCCTTTACCACTGCCCGGAGGGCCGAATAAAATGAGGTGTATCATATCTTCAAATTGAGGCGCAAAGATAATGCGCGAACGGCCATCATCTCCTTCAGTGATCTACAATATACGCCCCGGGACTCCGTAACAAAACAGCTGAATGAATCACTTTAATTCCTCAAGTTCACGAAATATACCGGAGATCATCCTTTAATTCAGGAGGCTGAGGTTGCCTTTTCTGAAGATTTTTTTTCCATTGCAATCGAACTGTAAATAGTATCCATAAACATCTGGTGGCAATGATTTGCCTTTGTACCTTCCGTCCCACGATTGATAGGGATCAAAAGCCTCAAAGACGGTTTCGCCCCATCGACTCACAACGATTAAATGAAAATCTTCCAGGCTTACGTTGCCTTGAATGCGGAAGTAATCGTTGATGCGATCGCCATTTGGAGAAAAAGCATTCGGAATTCCCAATTCTATTTGCTCACAGTTGGTGATCAATACTTTTACCAAAACCGATAATATGTGTTTGCAACCGCTGGAGTCTGTCAGCACCAGCTGATACCGGGTGGTTTTGTCTGGTTTTGCCAATGGGAAGGCGCAGTCGCTGCAACTCAAATCTTTTGAGGGAGTCCATTCATAGGAATAGCCGGGGTTGGTGTACAATTGTGCAACATCACCTTGTAAAATGGTTGTATCCGGATTGATGAAATATCGTGCGGAGTCATCCACAAAAAACAGATCAAACGTGTCCACTCCTTTGCATCCATGTTGGTCTTCAAAATGCAAATAATACGTCCTTGCTTCATGCAGCGTAATTCGCTGAACATATTGGGCGGGATCAGTGATTTCTTTTCCGACCCATATAAAACGCTTGTGCGATCCAGCATTCAACTCTACCGATTCGCCTTTGCAGTATTCTTCCAGATGGTATTGACCGAGAGGGGGATCCAGCAACACCAAGTGATACAAATAATTTTGCTGGCAGGAGTCTCCATAGAAAACAGTTAATTGAAATGAGTCCACCGAGCCGCTTTGGGTATCGTGCACATACCATTGATGAAAACACTGGCTGCAGGCTCCTGGAACTTTCAGCCATTGAAACCACGATGAAGAATCCAACCCATTGGTTAGCCAGATCGAATCGCCAAAACACAGGGTATCTGATTGAATGATGGAAGAGGTTTGCGGAAGGGTTGCAAACACCGTATCTGCGCTGCACATGCAACCGGCATTGATCACGCCCATGAGGTAATTGCAACCCAGTCCCTTGGGCAATTTGAGTTTTTTAACAAACAATCCATTTAAACTATCTTGGCCCTGTTGAATATCAAACTTGATCGTCCCGATAAGGCTATCTACTTGTTCCCACAGTCCAATGGTTCCTCGATCAATGAAGACACCCAAACACAAACGATCCTCGTCTACATGTTTCAAATTCCTTGCCGACATTTGCCAACTACAATTCACCAAACCATTTTCCACTATTTGCATGGATAATTGCTGAAGTTCTACGCTTGCTCCTTCCCTGAATAAAGTATCCTTGTCGATACTAACGGCCGTTCGTATAGGGCAAAATGTCTGAGTCTGTTTACAATATGCTTCCGTCCTTGTATAACTTTCAACTTCTATGAATGCGTTTCCACAGGGAAAGGAATCCAGATGATCCAGTACAACAGAAAATATGATGGGTGAATCTTTAGTCACCCCTTGTGAAAGTTTACATCTCACTTCCCATTCATCCACTCGATTTACAACTGCAGGAACCTGAGAATGGATGTTCCTGATGGGTAAAAAACTATTTTCCAAATACTTCAATGGTTTGGGAAATCGCAATAAACAACTGTCATTTGCACCACTCATTTCCTGAGGCCAAATCGTGACACGAACAGTTGTTTGTTTATCCCGACATGATGCCGCTTGCACATCCAGATCAAGTTTTGATGACGGCTTATCGACAATTCCAGCTACTCTGATCACTTCACCTGCCTTTCGCAAAGTATTGGTAGATTCATTGCAATTGTTCATTCCGGTTGCAGTAAAAATAAAATATTGACCAGGATGAAATCCACAGTCAATCCAAGCCCTGAATCGAATTTTCAAAGCATTGAAAGGATCATTCTGTACGCCTTGCAATCCATTCAATGCAATGCTTGGAAACCACTGATGAAAAGGCCATACGTAGGTATTTCCAGCTACTTGTTGGGGAGGAGGCAACGGCACCTCAGGAGCTCCTAAAGGATAAGAGATCCACATGGTAGTCGGCAATAAAACTACCCCTTGAGGAATTTGCAGGGTAATGGTTGGAAAATAGGCTGCTCCTTTGTTCGCGTTGAATAAATCAATGGAGATTTCCCGCAAGGTGTCGCATAGCATTTGCTGCGCTGTAGATTCATGGATGTCCATTTCCAGTTCAGGGGCTGCAGGAATTACTGGAATGGACACATGTGATTGCAGACAGCTATCGCGTCCAGACTTCAACGCCTCTTCATTGCAAGACCATAGTGATTTGACCATCAGGGTATCTTGCAGACAGGATTCCTCCAGACCTCGCATATGAAAAAGGTAACTGGTATCTTTTAGCAAAGGACCCAGTACAAAACAGCCTGGTCGAATTTCCTGAACGGGAACGGAAGGGCTTGTTTGAACGCCAAAATCAGATACGCGCCTTAACCTGGAACTCAGTTCAAATTTTAAATATCCTCCGGCATCATTTGCCGGATACAACATATCCCATTGGATGGATTTGGATGTGATATACAACTCGTTCTGCTGAAATTTCAGTGCACTTCCAGGGTTCATGATGTGATAAAGGAGTCCACTGGTTATGTTCAATTGTTTACGTAAGGTTTGCAGGTCGGGGTTCAACCAGAAAACATTGTTTGGTGTAGCCGAGACAACATATTGGAAGTTAATTGGAACCGAACCTTGTTGCAGATATTCACACCGCTCCACGTAGAAGTGAGGTATGAATTCCAATCGATGGGCTTCATCCCATTGGATACCTTCTAAAATGGACTTGTCAAAATAATACACATTCCCTCTTTTTTGTGGCAAGAAAAAATGTACTGCCACCTGCTGCGAAGCAATGTTGTCAAAGTAGTATGATTTTACCCACAAAGTATCCAACGAGATTCCGGCAGGAGTAAAATATTTTATGCTGTCAAAAACCATGAGCGATCTAAACTCTTTCGAAAAAAAATCCACCAAAGTCTTGTTGCCTTGTATGATCAAAGGGTCCATGATGAGACGTTGATTGCAATAGGTCACTTCCGCAGAAGGCATTTGAACGTTTAGCCCCAAGGTCGCAAAAGACAATAAATGCGTTTCTTCATGGCATGAATAAGGCAATAAAAAGGAATTGCTGCGGCTGAAAGCTTGAATGTAATTGGTGACCGCTGTGTTGAATATCCGGTCGTTCACATTGCCCAAAAAAACATAATGCGCCTCGATTGAGAATTGATCCCCATTTCGAAATGCGGGAAAAGTGTCCATCGGGAAAAATTCATGTAGCAATTCCAAGGTAATTGGCATTGCACTTCCGGATCCATACGACTCGCGTTTGAGTCCAATTCTACCGCACACGATGTTATCGCTACTTGATCCATAATGTACGGCAAATGAATCCATTTGAAAATCAAACCATCGATTGGTCGATTGTTGAAAATAACGAACGTTCGCATGCAGCGGCTCAAGTACCAAATTATGGGCTAATAAAAATGAAATGGAGTCCAATGCAAATCCGTTGACGTCCGAAACAATGATTCCGTGAAATGAATTGACCAAAGTATCCTGAGTGATGAATCGTTGTCCTTGAATTGAATTTGGGTTTGCTTTCCCGGTGCCGTCTGCTATCCGGTCACCATTTTCATCTGCCTCATAAATATTATGGCGTTCGACCTTGGTTTGAAACTGGACATATGCAGGAATGGAATCAAAACGGGTTGAACCATTGTTGCATACCACACCAAATCCAAACAAAGCTCTGGCCCTCGGACCACAAAAACATCCGTTGCTATCGTAACAGTGGAAAGATACTTCACTACAAATCAAACCGGTCATGCTCACGGTGTCTGATTTGTTTTCGGTGCAACTGGTAATGAATCTTTGTGAAGCAATATTCAAAGAATTAAGGCATGGTGCATTGCAATCGACTTGCATCCCTGCGCTCAATAAGTAGATTCTGGATTCAAACGGTGGGTCATATGCAAGGTGTACCAATGTTGCATCGTTACGCTCAATGATGATCGATCGTGGAATTTTTCCACCCAATACAAAACTGGAATCCATCAACTGAATGCCGCAAGGGATTGCCCAATCAACGTACAAGGTTTCTTTGTTGAGGGGTTTCTGAATCCGGATCGAATCGAAAAACGTAAAATTTCCTTGAACCAGATTTTGATTGGAAGAAGTTCTCAAAGAATGGATAGGCGCCTGCATTCCATTCACCGGAACCAATCGTTCGATGGGCACCGCGCGACGGGTCACGGTATTTTTACAAGAGGTCACGTACCGATACCCATAATAATAAGGAAACTGATTGCCGTTGAAATCGCTGGACAAAGCAATCCGTCCATGCAAAGTTATACGTTGCCCAGGTTCAATGGAACGAATAAAAATTCGCACTGCTTCTGCACGGGATAAATCTTCACAAAACATTCCAGAAGCATTGTCCACTGATTGAATGGAATCCAATACGGCACCGCCGATGATGCGAAAACTATCCAATAAAAATCCGGACATTTCGGTAGTGGTTACCGGATGTTCGGTGTACAATTCCACCATGATGCTGTCTGCCCTTCGTGTACCTTGATTAAAAATTTCAAGTTGAAACGGGAAGCCCTCCGGAACACATGGACATGCATTCGATACGACATCGGAGATGAACTGAAGTTGCGCTTCGCCGGAAGGCGTTAAAAAACGAATAGCGGTAGCATCGTGGTCCATTTGACAAATCATCCCTTCACAACCCCAAGCTGCCGAGAACGCGGACAAAATGGTTTTTGCTTGGCAGGAATAATCTTGAATATTTTCTGTAATGACTATGGTTTCGCCTCTTTCAAACAAAGAATCGCGGTCTCCTAATTGAACGAAGTGACTTCCATCCAAGAGCATTTGAATTTTTTTGTCATCCTGATACAACAATGTTCCAAGACTTGCGCTCATACGAATGCTATCGTGCACGTCCTCAAAAATAAATTTATGAATGGGCCCAAGGCGGGTATTGGTGATTTGAATGTGCCTTTGTATGGAATTGCCTGCCTCACTGATCGTATCGCGCACCGGAGTGATGACCAGAAATCCCGTTTCAATGCGGTAGGGCGGGTCGGTACGAAGTGTATCATTGCCCAATGAATGTTTTACTTCGAATCGATTTTGGAACAACTGGCCACCATTGACTTGTTGAAAAATATTGCAAAGTATGCGAACCTTGATTTCTATTTCAACGGATTGACCCACGTCCAGGTCGGTCATGTCAAATATTGGTTTGCTTAAATTCAAAATGTTTTTTTCTGCAGCTCGGACCACCGAACCTGCGATATATTCTACTCCAGAAGGAAACTCACATAGCAAAACCTGTTGCTGTAAATTTTGGTTGGAAGAATTCTTCAATTGGATGGTGATCCTGCTTTCACCACAGACGAACAAACTGTCTAAGAATCGCTGATGGATTTCCAACCACTGCCCTGTTGCCATAGACCATGAGATCAGGACAAAGAAAAGAACATAGAAGGGTTTCATTGCAGGTTGATTGAATTGCATCGAAAGTTAGGCAATTTTTTTCATAAGCGCACAACCTGCGTTTATAAATTGCGACAGCCTGCACCGTTAGAAGTTATTCCGTTTGAATTGGAGAGTGCGACCACCGCTTTGAAGTGTGCTGAAACAAAAATGATTATAGCGCTAATTGAGGGCAGCGTTTTCTGCAATGGTGCTTTTCAGAGATGGAATTATTCCATTAGGCTCTAAACTATTGGAAAGCTTGGGTAATGAATCCGAGCTACATACGATCATTGGATTGGATACCCTGTATAGGCTCCAATAAACTGAATATACATTGAAAACGGTTCCATCTTTTTGCTTCTCTAAGAATTGGATTGGGAGGTATTAGCTAGGTTTAAGGCGTGGGAGTAGATAAATACGAATCAAAGCGGTTGATTCGTATCATTCGTCGCACCCAATAATCAGATTTGAGAATATTTTCATTCAACACTCCTTTGGAAGATGTACTGTGGAGTACGTAAACAGCGTCATCTCGATTTGCGGTGATGAGGCCAACGTGATGGACCTGTTTATTTTTTCCAAAAAAAATCAGATCACCCGGCTGGGCATCTGCCAGCGTTATTTCGGATCCTGCATTGCATTGATGCTTTGAACTTGGGCCCATGGGAATGCCGGCTTCTGTAAAAAGAAAATGGACCAAACCGCTGCAATCAAATCCGCTGGGGCCTTTTCCCGCTTTATGATAGGGTTTGCCCAGCAATTGCATTCCGGCAGACAAGATTTGTTCCCGCAATTTCCATGTTCCGTCGTGAATTTTCTCCTCACTGACGAGTACTCTTGGAGCAGAGCATGCCATGAACCCGCCAAACATGCTGACGAAAAAGCCTATTTTGATGTAGCCAAGATTGCGCAAAAATTTCGTAGTTTTCATGCAAGCTGCAATTTAATAATATTTTATATATTACAAATAATTTTAATATTTATTTAACCAATGAGCTTGTTTGTATTTCCTTCTTTTGCCTCTTCAAAAATGGTGGATGTAGGATCCACTTCAAACCGGTCGCCGTCCTTCCAAAACGGGTATGCACGCCGAAATACCTCTTTGGCTCGCTTTTCCAAGGTCACGAAAGCGATATGCGGATTTGCATCCAGATGCACAAGCACATTTCCTTCAAAATCATAAACTGCGCTGTTGCCTCCATATTCAATGCCTAAGCCATCGCATCCGGTTCTGTTGATCCCGGCCACATAGCACTGGTTTTCAATAGCCCTCGCGGGCAAAAGGCTGTTCCATGCAAGCGCTCTCTTTTGTGGCCAGTTGGCAGAGAAAACCATGAGGTCAGCGCCTTCCCGATTGCGGCACCAAACCGGAAAGCGGAGGTCATAGCATATGAAAAAAGCAATTTGCCATCCACGAAACTCCATTACCAATTTTTGATGGCCTGCAGCATAATGTTTTTCTTCACCAGCCAAACGAAACAAATGCCTTTTATCGTAATGGCGTGGCTTTGATCCATCAGGGGTTACGACCCAGAATCGATTGTAGTAATTTCCAGCCTCGTTGAAAATGATGCTTCCCGCGATGGCCGCCTGATGCCTTAAAGCCAATTCCTGCATCCACGGCAACGTTAAGCCGGTGGCAGCATCTTCAGCCAAATCTGCGGAACGCATGCTAAACCCCGTGGTAAACATCTCGGGCAACAGAATGAGGTCACAGGGTTCCACGATTTGGTCTAGAAGGATTTGCTCAATGCCACGACGATTCGGTTCAGCTTGTTCCCAGGCTAAATCGATCTGACAAATACAAAGGCGAAGCGTTTCCATAAGCACATCACTTGATCTAAAACACAAAAGCCGGCTTGTGGCCGGCCTTTGATTATGATAATGGGATTACTATTTCTTTGCGGCCTCTTTGGCTTCCTCAGCCATGCCTGATTTCAAGGCTCTTGGAATTTCGACGCCCACCACAGGAGTGCTAGCCGGGTTGACGATTTCGACCCCTTCTATCGATTCGATATCGCGGACCCTCATGGTTTGGCCAAGATCCAACTTGGCGACATCCAGGTGGACCTCTGGAACGATCTTATCTGCATTGGCTTTGATGTGCACGGTACGAATTCTTTGAACCAGTTTTCCTCCCGATTTTACTCCCACGGCTGATCCTTTCAAAATCACCGGAACCTCAACTTTCACTGTGGTGCCTTTGATCAACTTTAGAAAATCCAGATGCGTCACCGCGTCAGTTACCGGATGGGTCTGCACTTCCTTTAAAATACAGCGATGGGATTGTCCATCAAGCTGAATTTCAGCAATTTTGAACTGTGGGGTGTACAGAAGCGTCCGCAACTCTGCCGGATCGGCAGTAAACATTAAATTTCCTTCTCTGGAATACAAAACACAAGGTACTCCTCCTGCCCGACGGATGCGGTTAGATGCTTCCTTTCCAACTTCCGTACGTGATTTTCCGTGAATTACAACTGTTTCCATAAGCCGAATAATTTACATGATCCCCAAAAAGGGAGCGCAAAGATACAATAATTAGCCAATCCTGTTGTGATTTGCCTCTTATTTATCCACAAAAAGTGCTTCGATGGATCGATGTTCGTGGGTATTCCGGATGGCCTTCGCGAATAACTTGGCGGAATTCAACACCTTGATTTTGGGACTTTCCCGTTTGAGTGGAATGGAATCGGTGACGATCATTTCCGAAATTCTCGATTTCTCAATGGTTTCGAATGCTTTTCCAGACAAAACCGGATGTGTGCAAATGGCTTTAACTTTCACCGCCCCTTTGTCCAGAAGGGCATCGCTGGCCTTGCAAAGCGTACCTGCGGTATCAACGATATCATCAACTAAAATGACTTCCCGGTCCTTGACATCTCCAATGACGGTGATACTCTCCACTTCATTGGCTTTTTTGCGGTATTTATCACAAATGACCAGGTCTTTCCCAAAATGTTTGGAATACGATCTGGCCCTTTTGACTCCCCCCACATCAGCACAGGCAAAAACGGTGTTCTCCATTAAGTTCCCTTCTAAAAAAGGCATGAAAATGGCTTCGCTCTTGAGGTGGTCCAGGGGTATATCAAAGAAACCCTGTATCTGATCAGCATGGAGGTCCATGGTCATGATCCGGTTCACTCCGGCCGCCTGCAAAAGATTTGCGACCAGTTTTGCAGAAATGGGCACCCTGGGTTTGTCTTTCCGGTCTTGACGTGCATAGCCAAAATACGGGATGACGGCTGTGATGTATCCAGCTGAGGCCCTTTTAGCTCCATCAATCATGAGCAGCAGTTCGAATAGATTTTCGGTAGGCGCATGGGTAGATTGGATCAGAAATACATAACTTCCCCTCACAGATTCCTGAATAACGGGTTGCATTTCACCATCGCTGAATTTCAACAGTGACAAACTTCCCAAGGGTTGACCATAATGGTCGGCAATGTTTTCTGCCAGATCACGGGATGAGGTTCCCGCGAATAATTTAACATCTTGCATGAGCATCATAATCCAATGCAAAGCTAATAAATTTGCGTCCAAGATCCGTAATTGATGCAACGAATCACAGGAGTCTATGTAGCAAAAACCAGGAACAAAGGGCGTGGCGTATTTTGCATGCAAGACATTCCCAAGGGGAGTCTAATCGAAATTTGCCCCGTTTTGGTCATTCCTTCTTCTGAGGTGGACATCATTCACGAAACTGAATTGCACGATTATTATTTCATTTGGGGCGAGCACGATGACGAAGCCGCCATTGCCTTGGGTTATGGATCATTGTACAACCACTCCTATCGTCCCAATGCTGATTACATCTATGATTTGGATCAAATGGCCATAGAAATTCATTCCATTAGAAACATTCCTGCCGGTCATGAAATCACCATCAATTACAACGGTGATCCGCTCTGCAAAGATCCACTTTGGTTTGATGAAAAAGGCAAACGGGTGATGCGGCATAAAGTAAAAAAGTGATCCGAATTCACCATACCATTCCATGCTGAATAGATCATTGCATGGACTCATTATCCTTTTATAAGTGTGCAATCGTGATGGAATGCTTTATTACTAAGTTTTATTCCATTCTTGGATGCCTAAAAACATGCCGCTTGTTTTCCATTGCGAGCATGTGTTGATCAATCAACCATTGAATACCTGAATTTTGCATATTGCATTCCGTCGTTTCAGAGACTCCAATTCATTCAAAAGCTTGCCTCACCCAATTTTTTTGAATTGGCTTCAAAACACTAAAGTTTAGTGTTGCGATGGATGGATTGAAGTACAAGGATTATTGATTGGTTGAACCCGGGTTCAACAATTTTGCAGAAGGCAGTATGGCATCGATGGATTTGATCGTTCCCTTTCTGAAGTTTTGATCGGTTTCGAAACCGTAACCTTGAAGCACTTCATCCTTACGAATGATGCGTACAAATTTATCAGTCGTCAGTTGACCCGTTACTTCGTTCCAAATTAATTCAGTGGTTTTCAAAATCTCGCCACCCGTACTGGTAAAGACCACACTGTCTTTCATGTACGTTTTACCCTCCGCTCTTATACGCAATGCATAATTCGCTGTAAGGCGGTTGCTGACGGTTTGTGTTCCATTGTAAAAAAAAGCCGCAAAACCTTTGGTAAATTCTTCTTTGAGTTTGCTTGCTTCGATGTAACGAATCATCTCTGGGGCTTCAATCCGGATGAGAATCTCTGCAGAATCGCTATAGCGAATGTTGACATTGCGAAAAAGTTCTTTGTTGTTTAATTGCGCTGCTTCAAAATCTGAAAGCTCTTTCCGAGGTGTTTCACAAGCTGCACAAATGAACCACAAAAGCAACAACCCGTAACAACTGAGTTCCTTTTTAGTCATCGCAACAAAGTGATATCCCCGCTTATTGTTTTGACATGCCCGTCCAAAAATCTACCTTTGACTTGGTAAACATATACTCCGGGAAGACATTTTTCACCTTTGCTTTGACCATCCCAACCTTGAGTAGGGTTTGCTGGTGCTAGATTTTTGCCCACGTACAACAAATTACCCCATCGGTCAAAGATCAACATTTCATCAATCTGCAGTAAGGATTTGCTGCCATGTACATAAAACAAATCATTGATGTTATCTCCATTCGGGCTGAATACATTGGGTGGATAGATTTCATAATTTTTCCTAACGCGTACGAAGAAACTATCCACACCCAAACACCCGTTAGCATTCACTACCTGGAGCGAATAAAAGCCATCATCAAAAGGCAAGGCCTTGGTGTTTTGACAGGACCTGCAACCGATGCTATCGCCCCGGTACCAAAGGTATTGGTAAACCCCACCCGGCACTGCAGTTGCGTCCAAATCAATGATGTCACCCAATTCTATGCTGAGGTCGGGCCCCGCTTCCGGAATGACTTGCGGAGGTTCTTTGATCTCGATGGTCAAGGTGTCTGTACACCCTTTTCGATCCTGCACAATCAAGACATGTTGGCCGGCAGCCAAATTGACGAATCGATTGGTGGGTGAAAACTCCTGACCATCAAGACTGAACAAATAGTATTGTGAAAGCACTCCACCAAGTACTTCTTCGAAAGGACTTCCTTGAAATCCGCTTACGGCTATCATTCCATCCTGCGAACCAAAACAACTTAAGTCGCGGGTGCTGTCAACGCGGATGCCAAGGGTTGGTAAATCTTCACAACAAGGTTCAACAACCAAGCGCCGTATGTCGGTGATTTTACAGCCTGTGCTGGTCTCAATGGTGAGCGTAATGTATTTTTCACCGACCGAAAGGTATCGAACCGCATGAGGACCTTTCCCGGTTGCTGTTTGAGGCACTGCATCCTTTCCAAAATTCCAATCCCAGCGGATGATGGTGCCCTGATTGATGGTGGAAGAATCGCTTACCATGAAATCTGTTTCGCATTTTAATCCGGAAGGTGGATTGATTCCAAAATTGGCGATGGGACCCAAGAATTCGCCGGTTCCTCCCCATTCAATTGAAAAACCAATCCCGGTATTGGTAAAGTTGTTGACGATCAGGGTATACGCTTTTCCCTGTTCCATGTCGATGAACTTGCAATAACCATTTTCTCCACTGTTGCAATTGAGGTCTTCTGAAATATCGGTATCTGTAAAATTCAAGCCCGTTGGACCTGCACAAGGTGGAGCGGTTGCATTGCAACGGAGTGTAATTTTGTCGGCACAATTGTGTATGCCATTGGGTAATTCATACAGTGCGAAATCGATGTCATCGGATGGGTTGAGGGGTTTCAATGTGAAAGTGAGTGTACCATTGTTGGCAGCAACCCAAGAGTACCATACGGAAGAAGATTCTGAATTGGTGGACGTGTTATCATCTAGACAAGAGTTGGTGGCTTCGTCAATCAACAAGCCTGATCCGGTCAAATTGGGTACAACGAAAGGGGATTTATCGCACAAAACGGTGGATCGTGGACAATCTTGTTCTGCCTTTGCAGGCGGATTGAAATTGTTGATGCATATTTGAAAGGTGCCCATTGCATTGTTTACACCGTCGATCCGGATGAAATAATCCGAACCCACCACCAATCCTCCCTGATAGATGTTTACAATTCCGTTCCCTCCGGTATCTGCACCACATTCCAGTTCGGAAATGGTGCCGTTGCAAATTCCCTGGTACAATGCAACCATCGGCCTCGCCAATGTACCTCCACGCGTTCCACCTACATTGGTGCCAATCACTGTAATGCTTACATCGGTAAAGAACGCCCGGAAACGAAACCAAACATCCCTGCCTGTGCTGGTCCAACACGTCGCAGATCCATAACCGGAAGGAGTGGCATTGACATTGGTGTATTCGCCGACCTGACTGCAAAATTTGGTGACGTCTCCAATGATGATGGGACTGTTGCATTGATCATTTGATGGCTGAGCCATTAATTCCCACTGGCATATCACCAACATCAAGCTTACCCAGAAAATTCGTTTCATGGAATCCATTTCAATTATTAACGTTATTTCCAACCATCATGACACTTTAAACACCCAATTTGTTGTAAAAATACCAGCAGATTGCTTAAAAAACAGGTTCAAGAGCTTTGAAAACACTTGCTTGACAATTTTAATGCAAAAATGCCACTATCTGCGGGGGGGCCCTTAATTTTGCAAGACGAATTCCAGCATGTTTACCATTCCCAATTTACTCACGTCCTGCAACCTATTTTTTGGTTGTTTGGCACTTGTCAGCCTCCAGGATCAAAAATACGATTGGTGCATCTATTTCATCATTTTAGCCGGTATCGCCGATTTTTTAGACGGATTCGTTGCAAAAAGACTCAATCAGAATTCAGACCTGGGTGTTCAACTGGATTCGCTTTCAGATGTGATCAGTTTCGGGTTACTTCCCGGAATGATGGCTTTTCATATGATGCAATCCATGCAGTGGCCCATGCCCTCCATGGCCTTTTTTAGTTTTTTGCTCACCATGATGGCAGCTTTCCGATTGGCCCGATTCAACGTCAATGTAAAACAAGGCCTTAGCTATTTTACGGGACTGCCTGTACCAGCATGTGGCTTGTTTTTTGCTGGATTGTTGTCGCTGTATCATCACGAACGTTGGCACGATTCATTTTTGTTTCATCCTTTTGTTTTTTTAAGTTTGATTCTGTCCTTTTCCATTCTGATGGTCAGTAAAGTTAAAATACTCAAGATTTACTTTTTCCGGGGTTGGTTGAAAGCGAATGGATTCGTATTGATCATTGAAGCACTTGGTATTTTATCTTGCATTTGGATCGGAGCAGGGGCTTTAAGCGTGGTCGTATTCATGCATATTGTCATCAGTTTTATCCTTCCATTTAAACATTTTCAAATCACTTCTTCATGAGTTTATACAAAGCATCCATTGACATCATGCCACACAAAGAATTGTTGGACCCGCAAGGCAAAGCAGTTGTCAATAACATTCATTACCTGGACATCCAGGGAGTCCAAGATGTACGGATTGGAAAACACATTGAAATGCTCATTGAAGCACAAAATGAATCCTTGGCGAAAGAGATTGTTGAAAGCAGTTGCAAGAAATTGCTTTCCAACCCTATCACAGAGCACTACCATTACAGTATAACCACTGTTTAAAATTGCCTTTCCATTAGACCTCAACATGGCATCGCAGAAAGAAATCGCCTCCTGTCTATACCTGGTCCCGACCCCCATTGGCAATTTATCAGACATGACCCCAAGGGCATTGGGTGTGCTTTCATCGGTAGACTTGATCCTGGCTGAGGATACCCGCGTGAGCAACAAATTGTTGATGCATTTCAATATTGAAAAATCGTTGAAGAGTTTTCACAGCCAAAACGAGCACCGGTCATACGAAATGATCGTGGATAAATTAAAAACAGGTCTGAAAATGGCCTTGGTGACCGATGCCGGAACACCCGGAATTTCAGACCCCGCCTATTTACTGGTCCGTGCATGCCGGACTGAAGGCATTCCAGTCATTGCACTTCCAGGTGCCACCGCATTTGTTCCTGCATTGGTGGCATCGGGTCTTCCTTGTGATAAGTTTTACTTCAACGGCTTCTTGCCTCAGAAAAAAGGCAGGTCCGGACAAATCAAATGGTTGGCTACCTTGCCATGCACCACCATTTTATATGAATCACCACACCGCATATTGAAATGCGTGGACGAATTGATTCAAGGATTTGGTCCCGGTAGACAAGCTTGTTTTGCCAAAGAAATTTCGAAGATCCACGAGCATTATTTTACCGGAACATTGGAAGAAATCAAGCATCAATTGCTGGAAGCCAAAATTCTTGGCGAGTGGGTCATTGTGGTTGGGGGGTGTCCGGACCAGTAATCCTTCATGGTCAAGATTGTTTAACAGGAATTCAGCGGCAATCTTCCTTCTACAATTCTGGTGAAGTGTAAAGCAGCAGAAAATTTTTTGAAGACCGACATCTTCCTCTTCCGTTTGGAATCTAAAATAACCCTTACATTTGTTCACACACCATGGTATTCAGCAGCATTGTTTTCATTCTCTATTTTCTGCCGGCATTCCTATTGTGTTATGGTCTTGTAAACCGACCATATAAAAATGTGGTCATCTTGGCCTTCAGTATTCTATTTTACAGTTGGGGTGCGCCACGTTTCATTTTTGTAATACTCGGTACCACTTTCCTCGATTTTCATTTGGTGCGGTGGATGGACGAGTCAAGCAACCAGCTTCGCAGGAAACTTTTTTTATTGTGTTCACTGGCCATCAATTTGGGTTTACTGTTTTACTTCAAGTATTCCAATTTCTTCATTGAAAATGTAAATACACTGCTTGGGCTTGTTGGGCTGCAATCCATTCATTGGACCAAATTGGTGTTGCCCATCGGGATCTCCTTTTACACGTTTGAAACGATTACCTATGTGGTCGATGTGTATCGAAAAATTCACAAACCACTCAAACACTTTTGGGATTATCAAACATACATCATTCTTTTTCCAAAATTGATAGCAGGTCCCATCATCCGTTACCACGATCTTGCTGATCAAATCGACGACCGCACCGAATATGAAACGGTGGATAACAAGCTCATGGGTTTTTACCGGTTTTGCATCGGACTTGCGAAAAAAGTAATTCTGGCTAATCACATGGGCATTTATGCAGACGCTGTTTTCAATCAAACCGAAATGGATTGGACGACCGCCACTGCCTGGGTAGGGATATTATCCTACACCTTTCAGATTTATTTTGATTTCAGCGGTTATTCCGACATGGCTATTGGATTGGCAAAGATGATTGGATTTCGATTTCCAGAGAATTTTGACAACCCCTATGTGTCTGGGAGCATCACGGAGTTCTGGCGCCGTTGGCACATCACTTTGGGAAGCTGGATGAAAAATTATTTGTACATTCCATTAGGAGGCAACAAAGTAAGCAGTAAACCCAGATTGTACACAAACTTGTGGCTTGTATTTTTAGCAAGTGGATTGTGGCACGGGGCTTCCTGGAATTTTATTGTTTGGGGAGCCTACCATGGTTTTTGGTTGGTTGCAGAGCGAATGTTTTTATTGAAATGGTATGATCAATTCCGCCATGGCCCTATGAAATGGATGAAATCATTACTTTGCTTCATTATAGTGATGATCGGTTGGGTATTTTTCAGAGCAGAAACGTTGCCTCAAGCCATTGCTTTTATCAAATCCATGTTTGGATTAGGAAATGGAATGCAAGGCATTGAATTGGACATAGCGTTTTGTTTTTACGCGGTACTTTGTTTTGTATTTGCGTTTTTTGTTTTGGTCCCTTATGGTAAAATCATTCAGCAATCCATATTTTTTGATGGATATGATCGAAACAAGCATTATCGCATGTTGGCTATTTCAATTTTTTTATTGGCAATAAGCATTTCGATGATCACAGCAAGTGGTTTCAATCCATTCATTTATTTCAGATTTTGATATATGAAGATGCACTATCCTATCAAAATGCTGTTTACCACATTGCTGGTGGTACTGTGTATCCCATGCTTACAAGGTTTTCTGCACGTTTTTAAAGAAGAACCATTATATGGAGGCATCCATGAAAAACCAAAACCATCTTTTTCCTTAGACGGGTGGTGGAGTGGTTCCTATCAACAAGATGCAGAAGCCTATTGGAATGATGAATTTGGATTTAGGAGTTTTTTTGTTCGCTTGCACAATCAATGGGATTACTGGTTATTCGACAAAGTGCACGCACAGTCTGTCATCAGGGGAAAGGAAGGTTACTTGTATGAATACAATTACATCAAAGCCTATTACGGACTGGACTTTATCGGGAAAGACAGCATCCAAAACCGGATGCTGCGTGCTTCCAGAATACGCGATTTGTTGAAGAAAAAAGGAAAAGATTTATTACTGGTTTTCGCTTCCAGCAAAGGTCAGTTTTATCCGGAGTTTTTTCCTGACTCGGTGCAATACCAAAAAGGTATTACAAACTATGAAGTGTACAGGGAACTGGCTGATGTTTATAAAATTCCATTTGTGGATTTCAACGTTTGGATGAATCAGTCCAAAGACAGTTCCCGGTATCCATTGTATCCGAAACATGGCATTCATTGGACGCATTACGCTGCTTGCCTGGTTGCAGACTCACTGATTCATACGATTGAAGAGATGCGTCAATTGGATATTCCGGATCTGGTTTGGCATAAAATTCACATGGCTCCACCCGCATATGATGACAACGACATTGAGCGAGGACTCAATTTACTGGCTCCGCTTAAAAGCCAATGGTATGCTTATCCACAGTACTTGTTTGAAAATGATCAAGGGAAAGACAAACCCAAGGTCATGGTGATTGCAGATTCTTACTATTGGAGTCTTTTTAATTTGGGAATATTCAAAAGTTTTGGAAGAAATCCTTTTTGGTTTTACCTGGCGGAAATTTATGAGCCTGGCGGATTGCCGATGAAAACATATGATGAGGAATTGTTACAAAAAGATATGGAGGATTGCGATGTAATCATTGTCATGGCAACCGACGCGAATTTGCCAAAATACGGTTGGGGATTTTTTGAGCTTGCAGAAAACATCCTAACCAATCCAAATTTTATCTTACCGGAATATCAAGAGAAAATACAAAACTTAATCCAATACATTCCCACGGATTCTGCATGGATGAAGCACATCCGCACCAAAGCGAAGGAATTGAAACTTCCAATCGACAGTGTGATTCGCATGGACGCCCGATGGATGGTGGAGCAGGAAATGAGAAAATAAGTTTGCTTACCGGGACCATCCAGTTGTACTGCCAAACATCCAAATAAGTCCTCACATACGCATTGGTTGCTTCTACATCAACCGCATTCCATACCGACATCCATTGATGGGAGTGTATCTATCCAGGCAAACAAATCGAGAAAACCTTCAATGCTTTGATCCAAACGTTCGTTAGTTACATGGTCGCGGAGATGACCATGTGAATCCATCCAACGAAAGTCAAGAATTAGGAAGGCAAGCTTTATAACCAATGCCGGAATTCATCAAGATTTTTTCGGGTTCGCTCTCCACCTGGATGGCCCGACCAACCCATATAAAACAGGCCCAGGCATTCTTCATTAGCTTTCAGTCCAAGGAAGGGAGCCAAATGTTTGATGATGGAGGGTGTGCTCCAATAGGAGCCAATTCCGAGGGCGGTGCAACTCAACCACATGTTTTGTACCGCGCAGGCAAGGGCTGCCGTTTCTTCCCAAGGAGGCAGGAGGGCTTCCGGACTGCGGTGTACGCACAGTGCAATGACCAGCGACGCTTCCAGAGGTTTTTCCGATGCCTTGCGTTGTTTGATGGGATCAAAATGCGAAGGGTCGGTGGTCTGTTTGTAATGATCCGCCATGAACTCCGACAGACGCTGTTTATGATCTGCCTGGATGACGACAAACCTCCAGGGCTCAGTTTTTTTATGGTTTGGGGCCCAGGAGGCATTGATGAGGATTTCATCCACCAGGCTCGGGTCGATCATACCCGGTTTGTAGGTAGCTGGAAATTCGGATTTTCTATTCCGAATTAAGTTCGAAAGGGTCACAAATTCTTGATTCATTATTATTTTGTTAAGTCTTAAAATTATTTTAGATTTGTCTAAATTTAACTCAAATGCTTTCCATTGCTGAAGAAAATTATTTGAAGGCAATTTACAAAATCGTTCAACACCAGGGGGTGACCTGCGTCAGTACAAACACCCTTGCGCAGGAGATGGGGACGCGGGCCGCCTCGGTAACGGACATGGTCCAACGATTAGCGGACAAATCCCTATTGACCTATCAAAAATACCGTGGTGTTGTGTTGACGCGTGAAGGACAACATTTGGCCATCTTGCTTTTACGAAAACACCGTTTGTGGGAGTCTTTTCTGGTGGATAAATTGGGATTTCGTTGGGACCAGGTGCACGAGCTTGCCGAGCAATTGGAACACATCCAATCGGAAGAGCTTATAGAACGGTTGGATGCTTACCTTGACTATCCGCGTTTTGACCCGCATGGAGATCCTATACCCAACGAACAAGGGAACTTTTTCCTCAGGCAACAAGTGGCGCTTTCGGTGGTGGAAACCAAAGGTAAATCCATGCGCGTACTGGCTGTCAGGCAGCACAGGCCTGAATTTTTACGGTATTTGGACAGTTTGCATCTAAAACCGGGTTGCATGCTCGAGCTTTTGGAAAAAAATGCTTTTGATCTGTCCATGGAAGTGTTGATCAATGGATCGCGTCGCCAGTGGATTACACATGAAACTGCACAAGATATTTTCGTTAAACCCATCGTTCATGAAATACATACTGAGTCTTTGTCTTAGTTTTTTTATTGTCTCCATGCTTTTTGCCAAGCCCAAGATATTGGCAACAGCGTCTATGTGGGCCGATATGGCTCAGGTAATAGGAGGGGATCTGGTGGAGGTGGATCTGATCGTTCCCATCGGTTCGGATCCCCATTTGTACGAACCCACACCGGGTGATGTTAGAAAGGTCCAATGGGCTGATTTGATCCTCATCAATGGGTTGACCTTTGAAGGCTGGTTGCAAAAGCTCATTGAGTCTTCGGGTACGGGTGCCATTCGTAGCATCCTCACCGAAGGAATTTCTCCGATTACGAACCCTTCATTTAAGAATTCAACCGATCCCCATGCCTGGATGGATCCGGTCAATGGCAAAACCTATGCGAGCAATTTGGCCAAAGCGTTGATGGAATTGGATTCTGCGCATGCCCAAGAATACGAATTCAATTTAAAAATTTACCTTCAACAACTGGAAGATTTGCATCAATACATCGCCCAGCGAATTGCGCAAATCCCTGAAAGCCATCGCGTGTTGGTTACTTCGCATGATGCGTTTCATTATTTTGGAAACCGGTATGGCTTACAGGTAGAATCGCTGCTTGGAACATCGACCGATGCAGATGTGCAGACAGGTGATTTTTTGAGGGTGAATCAGTTGATCCGGGAGAGAAAATTACCGGCGATTTTTATTGAGAGCACCATCAATCCGAAATTGATGGAACAGCTGAGCAAGGAAAACAACATTCAAATTGGAGGCAAATTATTTGCGGATAGTTTGGGAGACAAAGATTCACCTGGTGGAACCTACCTCAACATGTTGAAGAACAATGCAGATGTCATAGTGTCTGCCTTGACCGGTGTTCAAACCGATGGGGGCAATGTGGGTGGAGAACAAAAAACTAGCGGATTCAATCTTTACATCATTTTATCCGTAGTGGTTTTATTAATTTTAGCCTTCCTGTTTTTGCTCAAGCGTTCAAATTAGATGCAACTTTCCTCAACATACGCGATCGAAGTAAGTGGCTTGTCAGTAGCATATGAAAACAAGCGGGTATTGAGCAACATTTATTTAAAAATTGAACCCGGTTACATTTATGGATTGATCGGGCCCAATGGAGCTGGAAAATCGACCTTGTTCAAAGCGATTTTGCAACAAGTTGAAGCCAACGCCGGAAGTATCCGGATCCATGGAAAAGATGCCGCAACCCAATTGACTTCCGTGGCTTACGTGCCACAAAGGGATGATGTAGACTGGCAATTTCCGGCTACTGTCACTGATGTGGTATCGATGGGTAGGTTCCCTCATAAACGCATGTTAGAAGCTTTGAATGCTGTGGATCATGATTTGATTGAGCAGGCGCTCAACTCCATGGACATTTCCGTTTTGCGCAAGCGGCAGATCGGAGAACTTTCAGGAGGGCAGCAGCAACGTGTTTTTCTTGCACGCGCCTTGTGTCAGCAAGCGGATATTTTGTTGATGGATGAGCCTTTCGTCGGGGTGGACATCAAGACTGAGCAGCGCATCATTGAGATTTTAAAATCGCTGGCTGCGGAGGGAAAGACCATTCTCGTCGTGCACCATGACTTGGATAGTGTTCAGGCATACTTTGACCGGGTGATTCTGATCAATCACAAGTTGATGGCATATGGAGATACCGCGCGAGTTTTCACCAAGGAAAACATTTCAGCCACATACGCCAGTCCCTCCAATTTACTGAAAACCTTTTGATTTTTTCAATCTACTAAGTGGGTTGTACAAGCAATTTTGGATTTGATGTTTACGGACAAAGTCGTCCGGTTGGATTTATTTCACAGAGGCGAACTAGGGAGTTTCGGTAAATTAGCTGAATCATAGGATTGTTATCGAAGAACCAAATAAAATTTGGAGGAGTCTTGATTGGTGGATGTTCAATTCCTATCCAAAAGTGTTAAATACCTTACTATTTCAGA
>Ga0268298_10000739_pt1 | contig 41156 bp, 51 predicted proteins | sample WWTPWeurt_MetaG_FD_194462 | JGI IMG/M metagenome (GOLD analysis project Ga0268298, IMG submission 194462) | Activated sludge microbial communities from WWTP in Nijmegen, Gelderland, Netherland - WWTP Weurt | ecosystem: Engineered > WWTP > Aerobic digester > Activated sludge | place...
TGGAAAAGCGACAAATGGCTGATGCTTTTTACGCTCCTGCAAATGAAGCTGAACCTAAAAACTTTGATGAATATTACAAACAAAAATACGAAGATGAAAAGTAAAATAACATTAGAAATTGATAGCCAACAAACATTGGTTATTTTAAAAAATTCAGAAGGACACACTTTTGAGTTTAATCCGAATACTAAATTTGGAGAAGAATTATTTGATTTCCTAACTCTTTCCGAGAGGTATGATAATCCATTATTATTGGAACAGAATAAGAAAAAGATAATTAGCACATTGAAGGATATGAAAAAGGTAGCTTCAAGATATGAAAAAGAAAGGCAAGGGTTGTTTCAATGGGAACTGCCTTTACTCGATGATGTTGATAAAATAGTTAAAATGTTAGAGCAATATGATTGAGATAAATAAAAATTACAACGAAAGCAATTTGGTATCTTTAAGTAAGATACCCGATAACACTATTGACTTAACTGTTACATCACCACCTTATGATGATTTGAGGGCATACAATGGTTTTGAACTTGATTGGCAAAACCTAATAAGGGAGTTATATAGAACAACAAAACAAGGTGGTGTGGTTGTTTGGGTTGTAGGTGATGCTACTATTAAAGGAAATGAAACTGGAACTTCTTTTAAACAGGCTTTATTTGCAAAAGAATGTGGGTTTAATTTACACGATACTATGATTTATCAGAAAAGCACACCACCACTAACTCACAACAGATACGAGCAAAACTTTGAATATATGTTTGTATTTTCAAAGGGGAAACCTAATACTTTTAATGGGCTTAGAGAGCCAAGAGAATACACAGACAATAGAACAAAAAAGGCATTTGGTAGAAATAAAGATAATAGTGTTGATTTAGGTTATTCTTCAAAAGACGAAACAAGATTAAGAAGAAATGTATGGAAATATTTTGCTGGTGGTGGTGCAAACGACAAAATAGCAAGTCAACACCCTGCAATATTTCCTGAACAATTAGCAAACGACCACATTTTAAGTTGGAGCAATGAAAATGATTTGGTTTACGATTGCTTTATGGGTAGTGGAACTGTTGCAAAAATGAGTATTTTAAATAATCGTAATTGGATAGGAAGCGAAATATCTTCTGAATACTGTAATATTATTGAAGAACGAGTAAAAAAAGCGTGGGAAGAAAAAAGAAAAGAAAAAGATTTACAAGCAGGAACTCTATTCGGAGACGAAATGTAGCACTTGCTTATAACGTAAAGGGCTTTATGCAGGTTGGGAAATAGTATTTCTTCTGCTGAAACCATAACAAAAAGTAAAATTATTATTCAAATGTTGAGATTAAGAACGTCCGCCAAACTTGCATAAAACCCAATGTTAGCTGCCGTTTTTTTCCAACGCAATTACAAAATATATGGATTTATTTAGCAAAATTCAACAGTCAATTTATGAGTTAGAAAGCCTAAACTCACAAAGAGAAAACATTAAAATCACAACGTCTTTTATAACCAAAAGACTATTTGAAGAAGCGATTAGTAACTACTCAAGCTATGAGATAGCAAAACTAAATGCACACGGCAGTAAAATATTTGGCGTTGAAATTTCATTTAATCATTTCTCCAATGACATTGTGATTTATGATGAAACAAGAGCCTGTTTAGACGATAGATTTAAAATTACAGTTCATCCGCCCATAAAGTTTGTGGTCTCAAATGGCAGCTAACGTAAAAGCATTGCTGTCAGTGGCGGATTAAAAGCACGAAAGATGGATATAGCACAAAAGATAATAGAAGCACATAAGTTGAAGTTTGGTAGTCTGCCGCCATTGCAGCAATGCAGTGTTAGTGGCAGTGCTTTGTTCAATGCTGACTGTATGGATATTTTACCTCTTATTCCTGATAAATCAGTTCAACTTATTTTAGCTGATTTACCTTATGGAACGACAAGTGCAAAGTGGGATAGTGTGATTCCACTTGATAAACTTTGGAATCAATACGAAAGAATAATAACAGACAATGGTAGTATTTTATTATTTGGCGGACAGCCTTTTACAAGTGCTTTAATTATGTCAAATTTAAAAATGTATAAATGTGTTTGGTATTGGAAAAAAGAAAAAGGTGTCGGCTTTACATTCGCTAAATTTATGCCTATGCGACAAATAGAGGAAATAGTTGTTTTTTGTAAAGGAAAATCTGTTTATAACCCTACTATGATACCACTTGATAAACCATATAAACACGTTTTACCAAGACGAAAAGCAGAAACATTATCTGATTGTAATATTGCAACGTGTAAAAATGGAGAAAGCGTATATAAAGAATATACTCATAAATATCCAACAAATATTTTAGAATTTGCAAGAGAAAGCACAAAACGGAATGTAAAATATTCACACCCTACATTAAAACCTTTGGATTTAATTAAATATCTTATAGCTACCTATTCAAACGAAAACGATACAGTTTTAGACAACACAATGGGAAGCGGAACAACTTGTTTGGCAGCAAAAGAACTAAACCGTAAATTTATCGGAATTGAAAAGGAACCTAAATATTATGAGATTGCCTGTCAGCGATGCGGTTTTTAGCATTACCGCTAACGATTGTATATACGCAATAAAACGATTAAATTATAAAGATGGACATACTAATAGATTTTGACGGTACATGCGTAGCGCATGAATTTCCGAAAGTTGGTAAAGATATCGGAGCAGTGCCGGTACTCAAAGAACTTGTAGAAAATGGTCATAATCTGATACTATTCACGATGCGTTCAGATGTTAGTAATCCACAATCGGATGATGATACTATTGTGTGTGAATCCGGCAATTATTTGACGGATGCAGTGAATTGGTTTAAAGAGAATGATATACCACTTTACGGAATCCAACACAATCCAACTCAACACACTTGGACTACCTCCCCAAAAGCGTATGGTCATCTTATGATAGATGATAGCGCATTAGGGTGTCCATTAATACACGGTGATAAACCACATGTAGATTGGGATGGGGTTAGAAATATGCTGATATCAAAAGGCATAATAAGCGATAGATTTAGGAGACGGACTTGTTCAATAACACAATGGTGAATATTGTTAATAACTTTAAAAAACGCATAAAAAAATACGGACATGATAGAATTGTTGCTATTCGGGATATTTGTTGTAGAAATATCAATATTTGTAGCGATTGAACGCTGCACAGCGGAATTGCGATATAGAAACAAGTTATTGCAAAAACAGGATGATATACTTGAGCATAGTGAATCGAAAGAGGAATAATGGAAGGGATAACAGTATTGAGCCTTTTTCACTTTGTAATATAAAGAATGGTAATAGCGCCGGTTAATATTCCTGCTGCTATCCCAGTAAAGATTGTTTTATTCCTTTCTTTTTTCAAATCTTTATTGATAAGTCTTATTTGATTTTCCAGATTTTTGTTTTCGGTCAATTGCGAGTTGATAATATTATCTTTGCTTTGATTGACTTGAGCGTATGTTTCGATAATATTTTTTTGTATCGTGGTGATACTGTCTTTGTTGTAATAACCGATTTTATAGTCGTCCAAAATAGCGTTCGTTTTTTGATACCTATATTGTTGGAGTGTAAGATAATCCATTTGCGGTAATGTTATTGCAATAGATGTATCACTATTTTTGTACGGCTTAGTTTCTGTATTAGTTGAATCAACGATCCATTTTTGGAAGACATTAACACGTGCTGATGTATCAAGGTCTTTGTATAGTTTCTCCTTTTCGTGGAGTATTTGAGTTCTATAAACTATCTTTTCTTTTACCTTATATTCCTTAATATTATTGAGCTGTAATGTAAGAGTGTTAATGACATTTTGCAAACTATCAACTTTTATTGTATCTACTGTTTTTATTGCCTTGACGCTATTATCGTGCCAAATTAGATACCCAATACCAATTCCAACAAAAAGTGTTGTCAGCGTCGCAATAATGCGTATTATAACGATTTTTTTTTTTCAATTGCTGTCATAATGTTATGTATGATGATTTACCGATGAATTTACGTTGCTGATATCTTCGCTTTGCCTCCGCTAATGTCAACCCTTGTTTTAGTTCAAAATGAGGATAGTCTTTAAATGTATTCCAGTCTCCGCCCCATGACCACCCTTGTGATTTAAGATAATTTGCTACCGTAATCCAATACTTATCAATTTTGAATGAAGCTGTTTCAAACAGTCCGTCGTTATTTGTGTCTAAGATAATTACAATATCTATTGCAAGTCCGTAATTATGCCAACTATCCCCAGCCTTCGCTTTTGTAACGATTATTCCTTTTTTGGTCCTCCCTTGTGCATACAACGCTGTTTGTTCATCCCACGTTCTAAGTGCCTGTGTTATCCTAAGTCGAACGCCGTGCGGTAATAATTTATTTGCCGCCAAATAATCATTTTCCGCTTTACTCCTTATCGACGGATGTAGTGTCTGAATCCGTTCTATTGATATCTTGTCCATAATTATCGTTTGTATTTGTTAAGATATTACCAGTATCTTCAATGACCCTATTTTTGTGCTTATCAATGCTTTTGAGTAATTCTTTTAACAACCCATTCGGTATTAGTCCGATTTCGGATGCATTCTTTAGGGCGGATATAATTTGAAATATGAGTATCGGTAATACGATCCCTTCGCTCGCCCAATATGCGGCTGGATGTGCCTTTTCTATTGATAACACAACAAATAATATTGCCCAATATGTTGATAGGTAGTAAACTATTTTAATTGCTTTTTTAGTCTTAAATTCATGTCTCTTTATTGCAAGAATTGCGCCAAAAATGAAGTCAAGTAAAACCACCCAAAATATAGCGACAAACATATTAATATTATCTATAATAATAACTTGCATGTATGCGAGTAGGCTCGCAATTATTGTCGCCGATAGGTTTATCAAGGTAGGATATTTAATGAATAATGTCTTTAAATGTAACATATAACAGATATTGTCAATACGATTATTTTTAATAAGAAATAGACAATCGGTATCTTGTTGAACTGTTTATCTATCCAAGCAGTTTTTCCAACATACAGCAATTTGTTACCTGTGAAGTAATTTAGGGCAAAATCGAATAATGCCCAAAATAATGACGATAGGAGAAAGAACTCCAATACTCCTGAGCTCATACCTAATGTTACAACAAGCCGAAGTATAAAGCGGCTGAAATGGTCGCTAAAGTACTGCTGCCTATTTATGTGTTCAGCGTCAATCTTTGCACTAAATATTATAAATATTATGTATATGATTACTATTGCCGTCATTCTTTTTCTTTGAGAATGTAAAAGAAGATAACCGATATCATTATTGGCAATATGTAACATAACGCCATAAAATCGTTATTGACGAATATCGGCATATCTTTAGTGATATAATCCGCTATTAGAATAACGATAAAGCCTATTATTACCGGCAAATAAGATATTATTTTTTTCATAGTATGTTTGTTTAAGCCCATGTTCCTGCTGTTCCTGTTTTCGTTTTTGTTTGCAATACGCCATTTTGGTCAATGTATTGCGCTATGTACTTCCACGTGCTTTCTGCACCGCTTTTTTTGACTTGTCTTATTTCAATAATATTTGATTCATTCCCTGCACCTAACCACGTTTGAAATAATGTAGGGTCATTATCCGCTAAATCCATTCCCGAACCGCCTCCTGTTATTGACCCTAATATGTTTAGGGTGCCGTATGTGCCGTTATAGGGGAGCGTTAAATTATTGCACTCCTTCCCAAATGTCAGTGAGTAGCATCCATCCCCAAATGTCAGTGAGCTGCATTTATCCCCAAATGTCAGTGAGTAGCAAGAAATCCCAAATGTCAGTGAGTTGCAAGAAATCCCAAATGTCATTGAGTAGCATCCATCCCCAAATGTCATTGAGTCGCAATAATCCCCAAATGTCAGGGAGTTGCATCCATCCCCAAATGTCAGGGAGCTGCATCCATTCCCAAATGTATTTGATCTGCATCCATCCCCAAATGTCAGTGAGCTGCAAGAATTCCCAAATGTCAGTGAGCTGCATTCATCCCCAAATGTCAGTGAGTTGCAACCCACCCCAAAAGTCTGTGAGCTGCAATAATTCCCAAATGTCAGGGAGTTGCATCCATCCCCAAATGTCAGTGAGCTGCATTCATCCCCAAATGTCAGTGAGTTGCAACCCACCCCAAAAGTCTGTGAGTAGCAATAATTCCCAAATGTCAGTGAGCTGCATTCATCCCCAAATGTCATTGAGATGCATCTATCCCCAAATGTCAGGGAGTTGCATCCATCCCCAAATGTCATTGAGCTGCATCCATCCCCAAATGTCATTGAGGTGCAATTATCACCGACCTTTATAGACTTTGAACGTGACCCTATCAAAAAATTATAACACGCATCTCCAATACCGACCGAGTAATTGCCTTCGCCATACGCCATTATGACAAATAACAATACCTTATTTAACTTCCTCTTATTCTCGTCTTTATATGTGCCGAAATTACAAAAATGAACACCTGAAATTTGCCCTGGCGCATTTGAAATATTTACATTGTTGTAAATTGTAGCATCTAAGCTCATACACGTTGCATAATCTCCGTTATCCCGTGCAGTGTTGATAAGATTGAATGTGTAATAATATTGTGAACCGTCATTAGGCAAATCATCATAAGTCGCTACACCTGCCGTATTCAAATTGCAAAATGTTATAGATTTGAAATCATACGCCGCCTCATTGCTCCATTCATCTTTTAGATAATAAATTACCCCTTTTCCATTCACCGAATCCGCCCACGCAAATCTATCTACATCATTATCAATACAGTACTTTAGTTCCCACGCCTCAAACAACGTATCGGATGGAAAGTAAGTATCTCCTTCCCTCCTTATTGCCCTTGCTGCCTCATTCAGCTTATTATTAGAATCAGCTACAACAATAATGTCAAAATCGTTGCCCTCACTCCTTGAATCCGTCTGTACTGTCGTACATGTGTAATCCGTTATCCTGTATTGACGCCCGGCAATTAGCATATTACTATCTCGCAATGAAACCAAATCCGACCACGTAATTGATAACATATAAACATTCAATAGCATGTGTTTCAACTCGCTTTCGGTATATGTCGTATCGCTTATTTTAATCGTATAGCAACTACACTTATCCTTTACGTATAGCACACCGTCTTTGATGCTAAAAAAAATCGGATTGATATAATAATCAATACTGTTTGCCACAATATGCAGCCCATCAATACGCCTTGATACACCGTCGCTACCGGTTATCCAACCGTTATAATCCTCAATGAGTGAAACATTTTCTAATTTTGTATTCATGAAACTATTTTACCTTTAATATAATGCCGTTAAACTCTATCACCAATCGTAACGAGTTTTCGCCAAAAATAGCAAATGCCTCTTCTTTGCTATCTATTACAATAGGTACAATATCAACGTCTTGCAATTCATTCATTTTAGCGTTCATTTCACTTTCAAATCCTTCTTCATCCTTATGTATTGTAGCCATTTCAAAACTTTCAATAATCTTTGTACCGTCATATTGTGGAATTATTCTTTTTTCTTTTATAATATTGTTAGCTTTGTCCCTTTTCGCATGTTTCCGGTCTATCGCTGCCAATGCTATGTTAATTATCTCATTCTTACTTTCAAGTACATTCATTATCTCTTTGAGTTTTACAGCTATATCAAAATCCTCAACCTTATCAAAATTCATGTTTAGTAGGTTGTAAATTCTCTGTACCTCTTTCGTTTTTATTTTCATGTTCTTTCTTTTTTACAAAGATACATATTTTTCAGTTATTTTGTTTTTATGCTGGAAGTGGAGCGCCAGCGGCCATCATCACCATCTTACTCCCAGCATTCAAAGTAATACTACCTGTCCCGGTGGCTATCCTTAGGTGCAGCGACACGACCGATCCTTGATAAGTTGCATTGTTATCTATGACTGTGAAGAATGTTAAAGTATTTTTTGACGCAGTCGCATTCGTTGTAGCTGACCCAATTACCGTTGAGCCATTTATTCGTATTTCCGCATTCACTTCCGAAGCTGTACCACCTGTATAATTAATGGTTACTAATATCAGATGTGTACCATATTCGTATGTCGATGTAGGAAGTTTCATCTTCATATTGCCCGATGTAGTATCTATCCCATAATGTGACCATGACGGCGTGTTAACAGTGTCCCATGTTACCGTCCTCCACGTTGAATCAGCTGAATGACTTTCATCACTCGATAAAGAAGTGTTAACATTGTCATTCTTGTAACATTCGCCCGGCAAACTCAATAGGTTTCCTGAACTGTTTGTAACAAGAACATTGCGAGGATAAGCTGATATATAGTCCTTCCTTGTATGAGGATAAGCCGATATAGTAATGTCTCCAGCATTGCCGCCCTGACCAACTATTTTCAAGTAATTTTCCGCATAATTAAACACATTCGACGAATCCAATTGCGCTATCTTGAGCTGCTGTGAAGCCGCATTATTCCACGCCTGTATTGACGTAATGTTATTAAGCGTCATTGAACCGGTAAAGTAAGATATGCCACTAACATGTAACCGATAACTACTTGACGAACCACTGCCATCACCTAACCACACATTCGCATTGTGATAGATGTTTTGTGTGTTTGTCGTGGCATCGGTTGAGCCGCCTTGTATCTTCCAGACGGCATTGCCTGAACCTGATGTTAGGTAGTTTTGAGAAATTACCCATTCTCTACTGGCTACTTGATACCATGAGCTCCATGACGTGTTATAATTATTTCTAAAGAAAAATTTATCGGAAACAGATGGACTAATGGCCATTTGAGCTCCATAGGTATTTGATCCTGACCCTATCCATACTACATAAGAATTTGCATTAGGATTATTAGTTACATTCCCATTAGAATAAATTACTTGTGTTTTCGTGTAATTATTTAAATTAACAGCGGATAATTGACCGGAATACCCTGCATCAGCATCACTCAACGCTACATACTTTCCAGCTACACTTGGAATAGTCGGAAAAGTCTGTAAAACGCCATCACCCCTTATATACTGACTTGAAGTCCCCCCCGGCACAAATGCGTGTGTGTGCGAAGTGCTTGTAACGCTATTTGTCGAAGATAATGTAATAGACGAAGGCGTGCCTAATACAACGCTACCTGTCGCTGTTATGGTCGTGAAATTCATCCCATTGCCCGCTGCTACCGATGTAACCCCACCTGTCGGATTAGCTGCCGCCCATTCCGTGCCATTCCAAGTGATTACCTGTCCTGTTGTCGCTCCATTCTGTTGAAGGTCTGACGTTTGTAATTGCCTCCATATAGGTGTACCATCCGCTCCCCACGGTGCTGCAAGAACCGTTTTTTTGATTTGCGACTTAAAAGCACCTGTAAGTGTTCCTAACGATGTAACAGGTGAACCTGATATGTCGAAGGTGTTGGATGGTAGTGCAAGCGCAACGCTTGTAACCGTTCCTGCCGGAATTGATGGAAAAGTAGCAAGTGAACCATCGCCCCTAACATACTGCCCGCTTGTTCCTGTCCAGGAGAATGCAAGTGTGCCACTTGATGTTATAGGGGTGCCGCTCACTCCTAATGCCGTACCCCCTACGGATGCAGCTACGGACGTAACCGTGCCTGTGTTGCTTGTCCAAGTAGGACTAAAGTACTCTAAAGCTGTACCACCAGAGTTAACACGGAGTAACTGATTAACTGTTCCAAGAGTTCCCAATCCTGTACCACCACGCCCGATAGCTAAAATTCCAGCCCAACCCAAAGTCAATGATACGGCTTCCAATAATGCCGTTGCTGGGGTGCCTCCTAAACTTATTGTAACATTTGTATCATCTGTTTTTGTTAATGCCGCCGGCGTTATAACCGGAATCCCCAACGACGCTACCGTCCTTGTGCTTACCACACCTCCATTTGAAACAAGAATATCCGTTGCACTTGCAGCAGTAGGGATATTGTTTATTGTAACATACCCGGTAGTGGGAGCAATAGCCATCCACTGTGTGCTACCATCCTTCATGAATCTATATCCACCCGAAAATCGAGCAGTAAACTGGTTGCTTGCAGTAAGAGTTATAGATCCTCCATAATCTGTTAATGCGAGACAACCGTAATAACCATTGTTAGTAACATTGTGTCCTAATATATTATTGTAATATCCATCTGTAACTATATTATCGCGCCCTGAAATGAAGTTATACATTGCGTATTTCGAGGGTGCAGCACTAATTGAGTTATTAAACCCAAAAATCTTATTATGATAAGCAGATGAAGTTATATCCCCAGTCGTTATCGTATTACCTGATCCGATTATGAATGAGGCAACGGCATTTCCAAGTCCGCTAATAACATTAGCCGTATTTTCAGTCAAAACAAAAGAAAAGTCTGAATTATTGGTTATAACTCCATTACCAATATTAATCGCACAATAAGCTGTGTTTGTTCCTCCGCCAATTTGAAGACCGGAATTACCATTATATTTTAAGTTGCCATTACTACTTATCCCCGACCCTGTACCATAGGCTATTTGATTGTTAGGCAAAGAAAGCCCATTGAACGCAATAGGATTTAAGCTCACATAAGACGGTGCGCCAGTCCCGGCTACAACACGCCCGAAAACTTGGTACTGGTTGCAATTTGATAGGTTAAATGATAATGCCGGCGTCGTTGTAGGTGTTGCGACATTTGTGGTAAATAAAGGTGATAAATTACCGGCCGAAAAACTCGTTACAGTGCCATCGCCTCCAACACACCCACAACAATCGACAAGTAAGTCCTCAAGTTCAGTTCTTGTCTTGTTACTATCCGCATAAGTTAAAGTTATGCTGTTACCAGATAGGTCGAACAGATAAGCAGTACTTGTTTTGAAGTCGCCGTAAACCGGTTGATAAAGTTTCCTTTCTGTATTGTTTATTGTATCAAAAAACGAGATATAGGCAACAACATTACTATCGCCTATATCTGCACATGGTCCTGTTCTGGCCTCTTTATTATGACACGTTATGTTTATCATCTTTGAAGGTAATAAAAAGGGAGAGAAAGAAACTCTACCCTTACAATAAACTCAATAAAATAAGATAATTATGTCGTGAATAAAGGTTTACAAGAAATGTCAAATGCACTTTCGCCATTCAAGAATACTCCGACTTCGCTATCCACTGCTACCGTAACAAGATAACCACGTCTTAGCGCATCTGCTACAACATCGCTACTTGCACCAACAACACCGGCAATTCCAGTTACTGTTGTTTTCAATGATGCGGCAGTAGTAGAAGGGTAGGTAACAGCACCTAATGAGGTAGTCGTTCCGCCAACGGTCAAGTTATTCGCCCCCGCAACACCATCAAACAAGTAGAACGAATGGATACATTGATAGGCATCAGTACAATTTTTTGTGAAAGTTGTATCTGAACCACCCTTTGAATAACTAACGATAACAACTTCACCGATGCCGGAAATGTTGTAATTCGTGCCATCATCATCAATTGTAATTCCACCGTTAAACAATCGTCCACCAGCGGCATTAATTGCAGTAACAAGGTTTTCTCGCAATGTTCTTGCATTTGTTGCAGCCGGCACAGTAGTCTTCACCGTAACGCCGTCTTTGTCTTTTACGCTAAATGCTGTAATAGCCCCTACAGTCGCTTTTGTTACCGATGCAGTAAATTGACATACGTCACCACTATCCGGGCAACATACACCGTTGGCAATCTGAACTAAAGAGTTTACATTACCCTTCCCGTTCGCTTGTCTGTACAAAATCATAATCCAATAATTTATATGTTAAAAAAATGTTTACCACTTGTTTTTAGGGCAATGTGTATCGACGACTTTAAATTCTGTTAATTCAAAATGTCTTTTTGCCTTAACCTTGCTATCCATATAACAATCACAGATTGAACATTGTCTTGTGTCTTGTTTGAACAAATCACACCCCTCACAAATCGAAATCCTCATTTTTGCTTCATCTTCGCTGACCTGTTCATGAATTAACAACCTACCTAATTGCTCACCTAAACTCATAAAAAATATATTTTTGTTGACCCTTTCTTTTCATTCCTTATTCCATTATCACCACAACCCCCGATATTATCAAAACAAGTCAACGTATCAAGATTATTGCTAATATAGTTCTTCATGTGCTGCACTTTGTTGTAAAACCGTTGGCCCAATGAATCCATTAAAAATGATATCTCCGACTTTGTAACCCCTCTTAATCCGTCATTGGTGTCTGTTAATGCCGTTGCACCTACAGCACTAACTTGATAAGTAGCTGCCGGAATAGCAGCCATATAAATTTTTGTTGCTAAGATTGTCATTAAGTGCCTGTCCCACAATTTGTTCAAATTATCATCGACAAATCTTTTTGCCTTTTCCCAATTGATTGAATCATTACAAGGTGGCGTTGTGCTATCTGTACCGATAAACTTATAAACTAAACCATTGTACAGCACATAATCCCCTATCATATAAGTTTTACACGATTCCCACATTGACACAATCCCACATGGCTCAATCTTACTTTCAAGACAATCATAAATTGATGGATTAAGATGTTCTTCAAAAAAAGCATATTCCTCACTATCAAGGATACTACCTATCCATTTTGTCTCGAAGTTCAATTTACCACCTCCAAAAAAAACCACAGATTCAGGCAAGATAAACATTAATCTATATTTTCTTCGCTAAACAATTTTACAATCGGATTCAGAATTTTTCTGTTAACGCCGGCTAAATCACTATATCCATTCATCATATTTAATTCAGAAACGACATCATCATGTTGTGCCAAAATCTTTTTTTGCAAATTAGCAATAACGGTTTCCATTGTTATTAATATATTATCTTTAAAAGCATCCTTGTTCCACCCTGTTGCCTGTTCAAACCCAAGTATCAGCCTGGATAAACGATGACTCATTATTATTGCATCTTTGTTCAACTCTGCAAGGGTTTTAAAGTAACCCTCATTCGTCACCGGTGCAACTGTATGTACATTCATTGAACTTGCCCCAGCTGGACGTTCCATGTAAATAATGCTCTGCGGTGCTTTACCTTTGTTTGTTGTAGCATCAACAAACTTAGAAGCAAGACTTTGTTTAGGTATATTAACCGTCTCCCCATGTTTGTAATCATAACTTTCATTGGTTAAAGATATTCCGGTTTCAGGATTATCCCCCTCAACTTCTAATATTGTGACTCCCATGAAGTTGTTATCAGTCTGCTTGTTATTGTAAACAGATAACTGAACCTCATTATATTGCTTGTATATGCTTCCAAATGAATCAGGCTCACCATACAAGTAGTTACCATTCTTTATATGCAAGATAGATATCATCCTCCCTTCAACTTCGACAAAGTTAGGATAAAAGGGATATAGAGTAATATCAGAATTTTCTTTTAATGTCGGCAAATAGGTATAATAAATATCATTATCCTTATATAGATAACTGCCCTCTGTCGGCATTATTCTGTTGTTAAGGATGTACTTATCTCCGCTCTTAACAATCGACAATTCGACAAAACACTCACCGTATATAAGATAGTTTCTTGCAACGTCCTGAAAATACTCCAACACACCTCTTTTTCCATACATTATATACTGACTTGCTTCCCTGTATCTATTATAATCAACACTTTTAGTTGTATCAAAATCGGAATACAAGTCTGAATAATATAATGATAAAGAACCTGTAAAGCCTAATTCGACTTTTTTTGTTATACAAGCATTTTGGGTGTGCGACAATCTTGATATCTTAGACAATAGCGGACGCAATGAGTTCCCAGTCCCACTCTCTGTATAGCTGTAAGGAACTATCTTAGAGTTTTTAAAAAACTTGATTATGTCCGCACTGTCTTCAACTAATAACGGAAATGGGTCGTTTAATTCAAATCCTTTAATAACTCTTTTGCCCGATATCGTCGTTAATGTCATTTTTTCGTATTATCAATTTGCTTTTCTTCTTCGGCAACTTCAATAAATTCGGTCATTCCCAATTTTTCAAAAGCATACTTCAAATCTTCTTGTGTTGCCGCTTTCAACACCCTTGTCCCATCCGGATATAAGGATGATTTTATTATCTGTTCAGTCTCATCCTTTTCTGACAAAATTACGACTTTCCCTTTTTCGTTAATGAATTTTGAGGGTACAACTTTTTTGATAATTTTATATTTCATGTTATTTTTTTTTAAAAAGGTGGGTGAATCAATTCACCCACCCGATCCGATATGAAAGAATACTACAGTGCTAATATTGCGTCGAAAGTCAAGGAGCTTGCGACGAATGGAGCTGGGTAAATTGATAATGATTCAGCTTTAACCGTTGTTATTGCCTTAGTCTGCAAAGTACCGTTATTTGTCCCTGTGAATATTAATGCTTTGCCGGGCGTGTAACCCCAAATAGGTGGTGTAGTCCCATAATATTCGATACCTTGAATACGTACAGTACCGTCATTCATCTCATGTACTAAAACCAAACCTTCACAACAAGCCTCCGCCTGTTCTGCCCATGCTTTTGTAGCTTGTGTAACACCGTACAAGTTAGCTATCATTTCTTGTGTTTTGATATCACTATCCCTTGTAGACTCACTCTCTGTAAATGTTGCTGTGTTATTATCAGCCCATAATACTTGAGCGAAATGGAAGCTCGCTACAAGTGCTATCGCTGATACCTCTCCTGACGTAAAGGTTATTGAAGATACCTTTGAACGAGGGATTCCGGCAGTCCTCTTTACGCCCCCAGCACCCCTCGTGCAGGTTGTTGTATATTCTGTGAATCCGCATGCTATCATGTTATTTATTTTTTTAGATTAAATAATAATTTATGCGCTGACATAAGAGGCATAAGAAAGATAATCACGATTTAAGATACCTATTCCAAGCTCGTAGTTTGTATGTCCATAAACCTTACCCATGAAACCGTCTCCAGGCCCGAGCCTCTGTTCCGCCTCAAATGCAATATCAGGTGAACCGCCTGTTGTTTTGCTTACGTCGAAGGCAGCACCCAAGTTCCCCTTTACTGTCAACAAGGCTCTAACACCGTTTGTCGCAGTAGCCTCATTAAGTACGTCCCAAGCATCAACCGGAACAACGTATAGACCGTTATACATAATGTGTTCCCTTGTCCATCCTATATTAGCATTATCTCCTAAAAGTTTTGCTTTAATAAGCTCATCGGAGCAACAAGAGTCCCCAAGTTGTACTTTTATCCTTTCAAATAAAGTACGTGATACGAAATAGACGCCGTCAGCAGGGTTCTTTGAAATAGCTACTCTTAATTTGCTTGTTGCATTAGATTTAAGATTGTTAAGAACTGCAATACCGTCTCCGACAAAGTCATTACCGTGAACATCAATTGGATTGATGTGGCCATTAAGATTTGGAATACCGCTTATTCTGGCATTATCAATTTGCGCTAACCACCCTTCCGGAACTCTGTTAGTACCATTTTGCGCATAGAAACGTTCAAATTCATCAGCATCCATACCGCTAACACCGTTATTATATGCTGTTGCTATAAGTGGGTGACGTGCAATCCATGCCATAATATCACCGTCCGTTAACGCTCCTTCATACACCGCAGCAAACGCTGTTTCCAACAATCTTTGCCCATCTTCAGTTGCTAATATATCTTGAATGCTGTTACCTTTGCCAAGCAATTGACGCAAACATGAGCCGATAAATTCATCATAACATTGCTCAAATTGGTAGGTCAATGAATACATCTTGATACCTTCATTGTCGATAAACACACGAGCTGCCGGATCCCAATTACAACCGTTTGCCGGGCGTAATCCGAATGATGCTGCCATAATGTTCATAAACATGGCACGCCCCGATACAATGTCGTTCGATACGCTGAACAACTTTAAAGGGTCATTATACAATCCGATTGATTGTAATCCACTCTTAATAAATAGCTGTATACCTGCCGCCCTGTTGGCTGATAGGGATAATCCACCGGTAAAATTTATTCCGGCAGTAACCTCCCCCACACCGTCTATATTTATTCTTTTCGGAACTTCTATCGTGTTAATAGGCATATTTTTATGTTTTTAGTTGTTTGAGAATCTACCCTTTGATAAGGTAATTACATTCGTTAAATTGTTTGTCGCAGTCGTTCCAACAATAGAATTGTTGACAATAGGCTTTGGTAAAGAATCTTTTTTTAACTCTGTGATTTCAGTTTTAAGAGAATCAATCTCCCCTTTCATCTCTGCCATCATAGTCAACAATGTGGTATTGTCGCTTTTTTGGGCAGTTTCTGTTTCAGTAACTTTAGCACTTAATTTATTAAACGATTCAGTTACATCATGTAGAGATGACTTAATACCATCCATCTCCACATCATTGTGTTTTTGTGTCGGCATTGCTTCAAGTCTTGCAGTAGCTTCGTCGATAGTCTCGTCGTCTTTTATTACTGCAAAGCCTAATGCGTTGTTCAATGCGCTGACAAAATTTTTTGCAAATTTCATGTTTACATTTTTTTAATAATTATTCAATAATGAGATTATCCGGCTCTTTGCATAATCCAATGACCCAATACCATCAATTAATCCTACTCTTTTTGCTTTATCTGCTGTATATAATTTCCCTTTTAAAGCTTCTTCGCTGACAAAAGGGCGCTTCAATTTCACTGCATCAATAAAATATTGTGCCGATTCATTCGCCATTTGTTGATACTTTTCTATACTTCCATCCGACACATATTCCCGAAATTCCTCATTCTTTTCAGTCGATTGTTGCGCATATACATCTTCAAATATTTCTGAATAAAACTCTTTAATTATCTTATTCAATGACACATAAGAACCGATTGACCCTACTTTGCTAAGACCTCCGGATGCAATAATCAGATTACAATTTATTGCCATAAGATAAGCGCCTGAAGCTATCATGTGACCATACGCAATAACAGGTTTTACTCCTGCCAATTCCGCTACTGCATTACCTATATAATCACTTGCAGCATCATGCCCACCTCCGCTATCAATCTCAATAATAACACCTTGTACTGTATCATCTTTTTGTAGTCTTTTTAATAAAGAAACATAAGATTGAACTGCCCTTTCATCTGTCCCGAAGTATAACAAATCATCTATACGGACATGAGCAATACCATTATTTATTTCAGATTCAATCCCATTAACTTCTTCTTCAAAAAGGTATTCCACAAATGACAAATCACTGTGTGCGAAGAGAACACCGTTATTTACAAGATTTAATATTTTTCTTTTTGTCATACAACAAAGGTGATAACAACATTATTTATAACATAATATTTTTATTCATATATGGCTGTATTACATACATCTATTATCTAACTTCTTTTTACTTGACCTACTTTGTGCTAATTTTGTAACTAAAATATTATGCAGTTTGGATTCATTCAACTATATAGCGCAATACGCAACATCTTACACTTAGATTCTACACTACCAACCGTCCGTTGTAATCAAATTCAAACATTCGCAGTGATTGATGAATGGCAGATAGCAAGTAGGGAGCAACTCGAAAAAACGGTAATTGAAAAATACAAGCCTTTTTTTTATTCTAAAAAGTGGGCTAAAGAAGGTTATCCGGCAGGACAATTGACATTTGAATACCCTTTACTTGCAATCATTCCGCAATCGGAAACGATAAATGGAATTGCCGGAGGTGAATGTTCAACGGCTATTACTTTCCATATTGCAGTATTAGATTACATAACCGAAAATTATGATAACCATCAATATTCATACTTAGATAAATCCGGATTGTGCGCTTGTAATTGTAATTCACGAATAACATGTGATTCAAGGAATCAATTTGAAATTGAACATGACACTTCAATTCTATTAAAAAACTTCATTCGACAATTATCAACCGTCGGAGCTTACAATAATATCGGATGTCAAGATTGTGAAGATTTATTATTGCCACAGGATTATATCGATGATAATCCGGGTATGTATATCGAAGTAAAACCATATTCAAATATATTAAAAAACGCAATATGGAAAAATGCTTTTGATGAATTAACGATTGAATCTTTTGCAGGAGGAATGAATAAACTTATAGGGTCTGTTATAAACAGAGTAACGATAACAGTATGATTAATGAGAAAGAGATTATTGAAATAATATCTGACTTAATAAAGCAAGATATCTCAACGAAGCTAAAGGAGCAAGGTCACAACAATACCGGTAGCTTGCTTAATAGCATAAGTTATAAAATAACACAAACTGCTGATTCGATAATTACTGATTTCTATATGAACAATTACGGTAATATTGTTGATTTCGGGGTCAGGGCAAATAGAATACCATACCGGCGTGGTAGCGGCGCAAAAAAAAGTAAATACATTGACGGATTAATAAACTACTTTCAATCAAAAGGATTATCTGATGCGGAATCAAAGCGAGCCGCATTTGCAACGGCTAATGTACATAAACAAGATGGGATGCCAACTAAGGCTTCAAGCAGGTTTTCAAAAACAGGTGAAAGAACAGGATTTATAACGAAGGTAATTGATTCCGATAATCCGTACAACATAATGTTGCATGAATTTGGGTTGAAGATTGATACATACATAGATGACTTAATTAATAATTTGACATAATGGCGAATAAAACATTATCTTTTTCTTTAAAAATTGACGGCGTAAAGTCGCAATTATCGGATTTAAAAGAACTTGAAAAACAACTTGCAGGGATAAAAAGTAAGATTAAAGACATTAACGATGTAGGAATGTCTAAGATTACTGATGAGGAAAGCAAGTTAACCGTCGCAATCAACAACACAAAAAAAGCTATTGAGGATCGCAATAAGGCGTTAAACAAAGAAATGTCAGACGGCGCTCAACTTGCACGGGAGCGCAAAGCTTGGGAACAAGGCAATAGAGATTTGTTACGACAAGAAAGAGAGGAACAAAAAAGAATTGCAGCACAACGAAAGATTGATGTTACCGAAGCTGTGCGCAATGACGAGATTAAGAAAAAATCATTGATAGGATTACGGCATGAGCTAAACGACCTAAGAAAAGAATATGATAAATTATCCGAAGCTGAACGGAATGCGGCAAAAGGGCTTGATTTAAGAAACAGAATTCAACAGCAGCATCAGAATTTATTAGGTTTAGAAAGTGCAACAGGTCGAAGTCAACGGAACGTCGGAAATTATCCAACTGTTGGTAATGTCGCAAACACGTTTTTAAGTAACGCTTCTGGAGGTCTGTTAGGTGGTGGAATGTCTGCTTTTGCATTGGGCGGTGTCGCAGCGGCTGGAGTAGCAGCGACTTCACTTATGAAGCAAATAATCTCTTTGAATGCTGAAATTGATGGCATTCAGGCTAATGTAAGAAAAACTACCGGTCTCAATTCTGACGCTGTCGAACGTCTTACAGATGGATTAAAGGCTCTTGATACTTCCACAACTTTACAGGACCTTTTAAAGATATCCGTTGAGGCAGGTCGATTTGGTGTAAAGGGTGAAGAAGGTGTTTTAAAGTTTACAGAGGCAGTTAATACATTGAATATAGCTTTAGGTGATGAATTTAGCGGCGGCGTTTCAGAAACAACAAATACCGTTGCCAAACTTTCTAACATATTATTTGGAGCAACAACCAACGGAACTGAACTTGCTCAAAACTTCCAATTTATCGGTAACGCCCTGAATGAATTGGCGAATAATGGCGCTGCATCGGCAGGTGAGATTGCGGATGTCGCAACACGGATTGGGGGCGTAGGTAAGGCAATAGGGTTGACACAAGGTGACATACTTGGTGTGTCAAGTGCTATTATCGAGATGGGTATTAACGCTGAAAGAGGTGGAACTGCATTCGTTCGACTTAATCAAAACATGCGTGAAAATCTTGATAAGTTCGCTAAATCTACAGGAATAGCAAAGGAGGAACTTCATAAGCTTTTGGATACAAATCCGATAGAGGCTATAAATCTTGTAATATCAAAACTCGTCGATAAGTCGGGAGGGTCGGCAACTGAACTGGTAAAACTATTAGGCGAACTTGGACTAAAAGGGGCTGGCGTTTCTGAAATATTCTTCAAATGGGCAGGAAATCAACAGCTCGTAAACGATAGAATCAAGACCGGTAATATTGCGATTGGCGAAACAAATAGTTTGCTCAATGAGCAAAGAGAGATGATGGATAATATCCCAGGTCAATGGCAACGGCTTAAAAATGCTATGTCTGACTTTGCTGTAAATTCTGGTTTACAGAATTTTACAAAAAACTTTTTAAAAGATTCCGCAGATGCTTTTCAAGCATGGTCACAATGGGCGCAGGGGAATTTAACTTTTAAGGAAGCCTTAAAATATTCCGGAGGGAACAGAGAGGGAAGGGAAGAAAGACTTAAAAAAGCATCAGGGCAAGTTATCCGTGATGCAGAAAAAGCACGTGGAAACAGAACATATTATGATGCGAATGGACGCCCATATAAATTAACCGCCAACGGTCGTGAATATGTAAAACAAGAAATAAAGGGGAATCCGGATGATGAAGGGCATACTCCACCAAAGGGACAAGGAAATAAAAAAAGTGCGCCGGACTATAGGATCGGAAGCATAAAGGATTTAGAAAAAAGATATAACGATTTAGTTTCAAAGTTGCAAACGGAGGTTGACCCAAAAGTACTAACAATTATTATCGAAAAATCAAACGAGGCAAAAAAGAAATTAGACGATGCGAAAGAGGCGCTTGAATTACTGCAGAATCGAATTGCGACACGTGAAAGAAAAACACCTGGTCAACTGCCTCAATTGCCTATCAGGGATGCAGTGGATGAAATAGGAGAGGTCGTTTCTGAAAAAGGAGAAAAAAAGGTATTTGACTTTTTGGATAAATACAAGCAAAAAAATCTCAAAGACATTTCAGATATTGAAAAAGCGAGGGACAAAGCTCGGGAGGAACGCTTAGCAAAAGAAATTGAATATCAAGAAAAAATCAAGGCTGCATCTTTTGATTATGCTAACATAATAGTAGATGGCATCTTTGACCTTGAACAGATAGCACGAGAGAATGAAACTAAGGATGCATTGAACGCTATTGATAAGGAATATAATTACAAGCTTGAACAGGCGAAAGGGAATGCGACAATAGAGGCGGCACTTGAAAAAGAAAAGAGCGATAAAATTGAGAAAATACAGCGTGAAGCTTTTGAACAAGACAAACAAGCAAAAATAGCACAAGCAATAGTCTCAGGAGCGTTGGCGATAATTCAGGCACTTGCCACACTCGGTCCGATTGGTGGAGCAATAGCAGCAATAGGGATTGGTGCAACGACAGGTTTTCAAATCGCTAAGATTAAGGCTGCTACTTTTGCCGATGGCGGTTATACAGGTGAGGGGATTATGCCAGCAGATTCAACTGGTTTCAAGCCTGCCGGAATCGTGCATGAAGGGGAGTTTGTTTTCACAAAGGAAAAGACGAAAAAATATAGACCTTTCTTCGAAGCTCTTCACCGTTCAAAATATGCGGATGGAGGGTTCGTCTCAGCAATGCCTCAATCTATTAACACAGGTAACCCGATGGTTGCAAGGGTTAATAATACAGATATGATTACCTTTGCGAGGATAGTTGCACAAGAAACACGTATTGCCGTAATGGATGGGGTTCTCGCAGGGGAGGAACAAAAAACAAGACTAATTGAAAGACGTAATATTCAACAATATAATTCAACAAGATAATGTCAGTTAACATACTATCTTCACCAACTTCACCTATCACAGTGGATGATTTGATTCAGTGGAAAATGGAAATAACAGATTTAGGTACTCCACTCGTAAACAAAAAAACGATAGGATATCAATTGACGGATGGAACAGGGGTCACTGAATATACAAATGTTCGGGAGATATCACCCAATAATGTAAACATAAATCCTAACATATCATTCGCCAATGAGCTTTACAACATTAAAACATTATTACCCACAATCCTTACAAACACATTACAAGACGGTGGAGGGATAATGAAGGTAAAACTTAAATATGGGGAGATAACACACGACTTTACAACAGGGGCAACGACCGGATTACCTTTACCAAGCAGCTCGGCAACGATTGATATTATCAACTCATGTCTTTTGAATTACAAAGAGTTTCAAACAATACCTTCCGTTTTTCTCATGTCACCAAAATTGCCGGTATCAATGTACAATGTAACAAGTGTTGATTGGTTGTATGGGTACGGAGCAGCAACGGTGACTATTAAGAACCCGGCAAACACAGTGATATCGACAATGACCGGTGTAGCTAATAAAGTAAACATCTTTCCCATTGGGGCAGCCCATTTTCCTGCCTTATCATTTCTCCCTTATTACACCGTTACTTTTCAAACGGAAGGATATAAAGTCTATACATATCGGTTTAAAAATTGCGGACTTAATGAATATCCGTATCAAGTGCTTTATTTAGATCCGCTCGGAGGTTATACAGCAATGACATTCACAGAGGTCAATATTGGTATGGATGTTCAAAAAGATGAAATTAAAACCCATAGAGGTGGGATTGCTGATTGGGGTCAGACAAAGTATAACACACACGGCGGTAATAACTTGGCTAATGTAAAAGGATATACAAAGTACGATTTTGAATTAAAGACTATTATGTCACCCGATGCCGTCCGAACTATTGAAGGGTTTCTCGGTAGTAGCTCATACTTGTTAGTTTACAATAACGAGTTTATAAAATTTAAAGTTACAGAATCGGGGATGATAAAAGAAGGTATAAACATGCGGATTAAGTTGTCTGGCAATGTCGCAAATCCGGTAAATGCAGCAATAGGGATATTATGATTGAAGTAGAATTAATATACACATTCATCACCGGACAATTTGTTGACTCAAACGGTAAATACTTTCTTGATGTTGACCCTGAACAATTAAGATTAACGGAAAAGGTTAACAATTTTTTAGCAGATAAATTAGAGATACCGTCGGCAATAGGGTTGACACTAAAGAGAACGCCACGTAATAGACGGGCTTTAGAACCATTTATAAACGGTCAATCCGGCGAATATGCGGGTAAGGCTTGTAAGGTGGTCGCCTACTTGGGTGACATGACACTACCTTTTACAGATTTATTTGTCGTATCTTCAGATGAACAGACATATACGGCTGAATTAAAGCTCGGGAATTCATATTGGCTAATCAAAGCGGAAATGTTGAAATTGAATGCTATCCCCTTTGATATCTTCTCTTTCACCGCAGCGAATATTGCATCAACGAATAATGTGGGCGCGTATGTGGATGGGGGGTCACCAATACGGCTGCCGCATGTCAATTGGGGGCAGTTAACAAATAAGCCAAATAATATAAATCTTGTTCAAAATTCTTTGTGGACGCATGACATGAGACCCTTTGTTTCATTATTATATCTATTAAGAAAAGGATTCGCTGCTTGTGGGATGGCTTTCTCTTCGCCACTCCTTGAGAGTGATTTCGGTCGCCGTTTGATAATGTACTTGCTCCGTGAAGATTATGGAAATGTTCAAAATAATAATGCAAGAAGATCACTTGAGGTTGTATCGACAACGGAAAGTACATTAATGATGATGGAGTACAATGACAATAAAAAAATAATATTGCCGTTTTCTCATATATATTCAGATCCCGGCAATAATTATACCGGTGGTTCACCAGAAGTATTTGCAAATATTTTTCAAAATAAATACTTCTATCGCTCACCCGGTTTTATTGGCACAATAAGAATAAAAGCAAAATTTGAGCTAAGGACTCGTTACGCTGTAAATGGTGGTGTAAAACTTAGAATAATGATGATTAATAATCTTTATTCTAATTTACCTCTGATAATTAAAGAGGTTGATATGCCGGTGGTTTACAATACCCTTTATCAACCTTTAATAGTTACTGTAATTTGTGAAATTGAAAATGCAACAATCCCTCCATTATCTATACTTTATGTCGAATCAGAACAATATGCAGATGATACAATTCACGTAAAATTGTTGGCTCAAAACACATTCAGTATAATACCTGAACGTTCATTATATAGTGAAGGGGATACGATTAATATGGCTGATGAATTAGATCCAAATCTTTCATTTTTAGACGTATTAAAAGGCGTTGTTCACCTTTTTGATGCTAAATTGTATTACAAAAGGAATAGCGGTCATATTTATTTATTTCCAACATTAACAAGCAATTTGTTTGACGATTCAGAAATAGAAGGATTTTACAAGGATACATTTATCGACATAACAGAACAGGTAGTTCCCAATAGCCTTAAACGGAATTTTGAAAAAACGGTTCTTTCAGAAAACACTCGGGTCGGTTTTGCATCAACTTCCGAAAAAGGGATTGCAATTGATATCCCCGGCAAAGATTACCAAATATTTGACGGCTTCAAAACGATTAATCCGGGGGGTTATTCACAAGAAATAATATCACGCAATCCGTTATTTAGGGCAACACTCAATAAGGAGATTACATTTATCAATAACTTAACAGACCCTGATACTTCATTACGACGTGCGCCACATGATTTACCTTACATATCTGATAATGAAAATGGTGAGTATTCTTTCAATGTAGGATTCAGGGTATTGTACTTTGCAGGTAATAAGGTGGTAAGGCGAAAAATGACAAATGGAGACTTAGTAATCCCCGGCTTAGTTTATAACGATAATGACGTACGCGCATGGTATAGCTTCAACCTTGCAAATCTTGTTAACACTGATGGAACGGAAATAAAAGAATGTCTAATTTATGGAAACCGAAAGGGAGACTTAAAAGATTTGTATAAGATGTTTTGGTTGCCGTCCTTGCAGCTCATTCAAGATTCTGTAAAACATAATATCTTGGTTTATGATGTTGGCGATATTGATTTTAGAGATATTATTAATGTCGATATTGAGGGGCATTCTTATCCCATGCGGTTGATTGAGATTCAAGATTGGGATGGCGGAGTTTCCGGGATATCAACACCGTTAACCCTTGTTCCAACAAAAGGGAACTTGACCGGGCAATCTGATTATGATGAACCACTTGAGCTTCGTTCAACGTGCGATTATGGAGATTTGAATTTACAGGTAACTGAAGATTCATTATGCTGGACTGCGGAAGTTGTTGGAACGTCGCCATTAACAATTCTTACAATAGATTATTCTTATAAATACGATGATGACAATGACTTTACCGTCGGTGATACTCTTTGTAATCCAACCGGTAACTTTACCTTTCAGGCTACAGTAACATTTGATGGGGATTGTGCGCCGGTAACATTTACTTATTATGTCGTTCCTTGTCAGAACAATCCACAACTGGTTTTAGACTTCAATCCGGTAACAGGATGCTTAACTATTACCGTAGATAATAGTCAGGTCAATTCTACAATAGATACGTCAGTTATTACTTATAGCATTGATGGAGGGGCATGGCTAACTTATTCAACTCCTTTGTGTTCATTATCAGGTGTCAATCTAATTGAGGTTAATCTTGTTCAATCCTATGTCGGTGGATGCGTTGACATGATAAGGGATGGACAGATTGAATTTCCTATTACTCAATTTGACTGTTCATTGAACACACCTGAATTATCTTATAACGAAATATCAGATTGTAAGATAATACCGTACAGGATTGGAGACGTAATACAAGAAATTGTAATATATGACCATATTTATTACCGGCATTCTGCATCATCAGAATGGCAATTGTGGGACGAAAACACACCTTTGGACACACCTATTTTCTTGAAAAGGGTCGTTGAATATGCAGCATGTGAAACAGATATTTATTATTTAACAATTTAATCATAACTTTGTAAAATTATGTCAGAATTGAAATGGGAAAGAATCCCGAAAGCTGAATACAAGCATATAATTACTTTAATAGATTCTTTTAATTATGCCGGATTGATTAACATTCATGACAAATACAAACTTAGCAATGTTAGCTATTGTTGTGGTAATGCTGTTTTATCTTTGTACGATAAGTTTAAGTTAAAGAAGAATCAAAAATACTTTTTGAATGATCAATGATTATAGCGAAGATCACCCTAAGAGGGAGGCAATAATAAAATTAATCTTGTGCGTCGATATTGTAACACGCTCGCAAAAAGATTCTTTTGCATTTATCCCTTACAACAGCTTAGTCCGACGCTTTGTTATTGACGACAATAACGCCGGGATGAGCGAAGGGCAGCTTATTATTAAGTATGGACTTTCAAGGGCAGCTATAAGATGGATAATAAGGAAGTGATTGAAAACTATACATGTTCACTGCCATTGAATAGGTGTATATTTCGTAGTAGATTTTTAAAATTATCATTTAACGCATCCATATAATTATTGTACAGTCTTATGTTCAACGCCTTAAAAATAAAGGCATGATATCCTACTCTTTCAAATGCAGCTATCGCAGCCGCCCTCATTTCTGCAATACCTTTTAATTGATCGGAAGTTATTGGCGTTGTTGATTGTGGAGGATTAAAGGCATATTCATAACGAGCTGATTTATTAATGCCGACCCAATATTCAGACCAAAAAAAAACACTGTTAACGCTGTATCCGCATCAATTTGATTTAATTCATTTGCCTTCCTTTCTATGTAATCACTTACATCATCACCCCCCGACATTATTATATTTGCTAAGTGTGTGCCTTCTTCCTGTGCTAAACAGGCTAATACCCTCATATAACCATTATATGTAATTTGTGCGAGTTGATCTTTTTCATCATCGCTTAATTTACTTACAAAAATATCTTCATCCCCTAATTTATCCTTTATTGATGTTACATATTGATTTATGTGCCGGTAGGCTTCTGCACATTCTAAACCCTGCCATGCTTTTAGTTCTGATGACCCGGTCGTTAATGCAGTTCTAAAGTATTCTGGGACATTGTACTTTTTGCCGTTCAATTCAAATGTACTTATTTTCTTACTCGCATAATCTTCCGTCGCAAATATGTTGGTGACATAATCGAATAACATATATAATGTGACATCAATCTCCTCCCATGTCCCCTTAGCATCTAATCCGGCTGACATCTTAGCTGCTATGTCATTCAGCTTACCTACCTTAAAGCCTAAAAGTATTTTTGCATCAATGCCAAGCACAAACGAAAGGAAACGAACTATGTCATTTAATTGTGCGCCGGTATAATTAGTTTGTTGCTCATCAAAACGTTCACAGATACTGACATACTCAATATTTGCGCTTACATATTTTGAAAACGGTATTTCTTTTGCGGATTCCGGTATCTCTATATTAACACTTAACCCGGATGGAGTATTCAATGTCGCTTTTATCATTTTTTTGCTTTTCGCCCTCTCGTCTCAACCTTTTTTTGTTCAACTTGTTCAGTTTCTTCTTTAATTTCCTGAACTTCCTCAATTTCAACGTGTGCTGACACATACGGATTATAATCAATATCTTTCAACCTTTTAAAATCTAAAGGTCTGTAGGCTTGCTTGCCTTTTGTCTCAATTTCAATTCTATTGATTTGTTTTCTTGATTCTAATACCGCTGCCCTCAACCTTTCTGAATTACGAACATCGTGGGTTATTACAACGTCTATAATTTTTTGAAGATTAATAAGGTCGGCATAAGTTGTAATATCGTTAATCTCGTCAATTAATGCTTTTGTAATCTTTTCCATATTATTTATTTTTTCTCAAAGGTACATACTTTTAATATATTTCAGTTCTTCTTGTCCCACGATCTGAATTTGCAAGATAATAATTTAGTGCCATCGTTATACAATCGACTGATTCGTCGTGCATCTGTGGGGATGGAAAACTTGTTAATTCATTTATGAATGCCTCATTCCAATCCCCCCTTACCAACTTCACTTTACCGGCTTGAAAGTAAGCTTCAAACGACCGGAGCCTATCCTCCTTCTTTCCTTTCACATTATATAAAAACACATTCATTTTATTTTTGAACTTTCTTTTCAATTCTGTGTTAATACTTATGCCGGAGGCTTTGTTCTCTATAATCACCTTACTTCTTATATCTCCTTTTTCATTATATGTATTTTCTATTGTGTTTACACATTCATATAACTCCAAGTACTTTGCCCAATAATCATAAACAATTAAATCCCCATCGATTATCGTTGCAGTTAACATCCCGGTAGGATCGTTCTTCGTATCAGCTGTATATGCCGTGTCAAGGAAGTAATTGAAAACTAAAGATTTTTTTAAGAAGTAATCTGTTTTTTCTATAATCGTTAACCATTCTGTTTTAATAATATTACCGCCAAATGGTACCGGGGATTGCCCGAACTGCCCGGCGTATTCGGTCAATCCTAAATCACGCTTTGCATCCCCTAAGATTTTGGGGGACAACCGGATCGGATCGAGTAATCCATCCTGATAGATATTTAGGTATTCAGTCGGCTTAACTTGATAATCATTTGTTGCGGGTAAAACAATATGTCTAATATCTTCACCTCTCTTTTCAATCAAATAGGCCGTAGGGTCTTGTATCCCTAAACGTTGCATTATTAATATTAACGGTGTAACGGCTTTATCAACCTTACGAGTTGGTAATGTGCGAGCGAAGAACTTTGTTGTTATATTGGTAATTGCGCTCCGGCTATCAATATCTTTTGGGTTTATAGGGTCATCGACCCCCAATATATCAAAGTGCTTTGACGTAATTGTCCCGTTAACGGAAGAGGCATAAAATTCACCGTTTTTTGTTGTCTTTAAATTATGCTTGTTGTTAACATCTTTTCTTATCTCTACCCATCCAAATAAATTCTTGTATTTATCTGAATTAAGTATCAACTTTACTTTGTCCGCTATGCTTATAACTGCATCGTCCGAAAAACTTGTAATAAGAATCCTGATTGACGGCATGTTTGCGAATGCCCAGCAAGTTGCCATAATAGAACATATTGTTGTCTTACTCGTTCCGGGCGGTATATTTATTATAAGGTCGTGTTCTTTGTGTCTCCGTTCAAATACTAATTTGTAAACTCTTTCTATCTCATTACACATTATTGACATGTGTTCAGACCAGACAAGCTCATTTTCTATTATTACGTCCCAAAATGTAATAGTAAACCGTTCAAGTGAAATAAGGCATTGTCTTTGCCTTATTTGTCTTTCAATATCATCTCTACGTTGTATTGCCTCCACCATTTAGCCTCCTTTCCATTTCATCCAGTTCTGCTAATGTTATGTAAGTAACATCCGGTTTTACTTCCTCTACCCTTATTGTTGTAGCCTCATATTCGCCCAATCGTTTTGCCAATTCTTTACGTAAGTCGTTTATTGTATTCTGAACGAGTAGGACGATTTGAATCGGTAAATTTTCTGTTGCTGATACTTTTTGCCCGAGAATGAAGCTTACCTTTTTTTTTCCTGCAAGGATGCTTTGATAATGCTCAATTTCTTCTTGTATTTCGATGTCTCTTTCAAATTTCGATTTTAAGCCTTTTTGAGTGGCTTTCTTTACCTCTGCGGCTCTTGCTACCTCAATCTCCTTTTGCTGCTCTTGTAGCTCATTATTATATGTTTTTTTGGCTTCTTTAAAATGATTATAGAATGTCGTTTCAGGTAACACCCAATTGCTACTGATTTCTTCCAATATCTCCTCTGTCGCATACCCTTTCCTTAGCAGGTTTAAAATCTGCTTAATGGATTCAGTTTTTGATATGCGTTTCTTGGTTTTCATTCTCATGATGCTTGGGATTTCTTGCGGAAATCTTTTTAATAAGGCAGTTCTGTTGATTCAGATTCAATATCTTCTATTATATTAGTTGTATTTATTTCATTTTTAGGGATTACTCCGTCGCCCCAAAAAACACGCCCATTGCCGACATAGAATTTTTTTTTCTCTGCTTCCCTTTCTTCCTTTGTCTGTGCTACCCATGCCGAAACATTTTGGTTGTAGTCGTTATTTTTGTCTGACGTTGAGATTGTCAATTCAACGCCTTTAGAACCTTTTTTTTGGATGGTATCGTGAAGTGTCTTTAATACATCTGCTTTAATGTACAATGTTGCTAAATTATTCATATTATTTTTTTGACAAAGTTATAATTATTTTTTTAAATTCATCGAATGTTCTAATTACAAAGTATTTGTAACCTAAGTTAGTAACTCTTTTTTCAAAATCTTTTTGTGCGGGAGATTGTTTTCCAATATCCGTTTTAAATTCGACAAATATCAAATCTTTTGTTGGCAATATTACAACAGTATCTGCTACACCTGATAATAATCCAGTGGCTTTTGATAACATTGTTGTCAGGGCGTTATTTGTTCCAAGTTCGTTTGGCACTGCAAACATTAAGCCTCTTTTTTCATTATTTTTTAGGCAATAATTATTGTTATACCAAATGTAACATTCCGATTGTAATTTACTTTCCTGCTTTTTCAATTTGTACTTTTTTTAGTGCATTGTAAAAAAAATCTTTATTCCACTGTGTTTTAGCTTTGCCAATTATTTTACACCATTCTTCAAAAAAAGGTTGAGCGAGTGTTAACAATGCCTCATCATCTACAATATCAGCATGTTTTTTTTGATAATTGATTAAGTGTTCCGCTATCTTGAATGGGTAGGCATAAACATTCCACCCCCTCAATTTTCCGATATTAATCAACGCATTCACATTTATTTTTAACGGAGATTCTTCAGAAAGCTTTATCAAATTTTCTTGACGTCTTTCAGCTGCTGTTTTTACAGGGAAAACATGAGCGCACGATGGACAAACTTTGGCACTTATATGAGTGATAAACCCACATTGCGGACATGTCTTAAAAGGAGCGACGCCATCTACATCGGATTTTTTCTCGGAGTGGTTAAAATAATAAGTCCAGTCAACATGTTGCGAAAACAATCCATGTTCTTGGGCATTATTGCCCAAGTCGAGGATAATGAATTTTTCTTTATTTTCTGCTATCCGTGAACCTCGCCCAATCATCTGATAGTAAAGTGATAAACTTTTTGTTGCCCGGTTTAATATTATTGCCTCAACATTTGGACAATCAAACCCGGTAGTCAGAATACCGACATTATTCATTATTCCATGATCATCATTTATGAATTTATCAATATTATTGTCTCTCTCTTCTTTTGGCATCAATGAATCTACATAATAAGAATTTAATCCTTCATTGAGGAATGCTTCATGTACCTTGATATTATGTTCTATTGACGTGTTAAATATCATCGTTTTTTTCCCTGCTATGTGTTTCCAATACTTGTCTATTACCGTATCTATCATCCCGGTTTTTTCGTAAAATTGTGACATCTGCTTAATGTCATAATCTCCGGTTCGTGTGACCTTAAACCCTGCCTTTTTTACGTTCTCTCCTTCAAATGCGTATGTATCGGATGGGACAAGATAATTATTTTCAATCAAATGTTTTATTGAGGTAGGGATTATTAAATCTTTGTATTTTTCTGATAATTTAATTTCGTTCGAGCTTGTTGGAGTGGCACTAACACCAACAATTTTAATATCTTCATCATCAAAAAAAGGTAATTTATTAAAGTTGCCGATATGAGCTTCATCAATAATTATTAATCCAAATTCGGGTAATTTATCTATCCTTCTATTCACCGTTTCAACCATTCCAACATAATAATCATAATTGTTTGGTATCTTCTTTATACCGCCTTCAATTTTAAAGCATCGTTCGCCTAAAGAGTTATAAGCTTGTTTTAATAATTCTTTACGATGGACCAATATTAATACTTTTTTTATATCAGTTAAAAAATAGCGTTTTGCAAGTTCACAGAAAACGAATGTCTTCCCTGCTCCGGTAGGCATTTGAAGCATACACCGTTTTTCACCTCTATCAAACTTTCTCTCAATATCTTCAATAGCATTGAGTTGATAATCCCTTAACATAATTCAAGTTTTAAATCTTTTATTAAATCAACGACCAACGGATTTTTGTTTGCAAGATGATGTAATTTCTCAATGTTTTCCTTGCATGAATTAATAGGGATGTATTCAAGCTTTTCTATCAGTAAATTAAGAAGATTATCATTTATTCGTGCTTTTCGCAAATATTTATCCTTCGAATCATAAATATCAAATGACTTAATAATTATCACATCTTCACCCTTCATCTTACCGATTATCATTTCACATGCTTTCAATATCATATTTACTTTTTTAGTTCATTAACATATCTTGCAATAGTCATACGTGACACAGATAATAAATCCGCTAATTTACTTCGATTAAACTCCTTATCATTGTTATATGCAGCTTTGACTTTTTCATATATCGAATTGTGATTATTCGTTACATTTTCCATGTCTTCAGTAACCTTTTTTTCAAATTTTATCTTTTTGGCATGAGCGACAAAATAATCACTTAATTTTATCGCCCCTTCCATCGCCTTATCACATATTACATCAATACTATATTTATCGTCAATGGTGCAAAATAAGACGTTAAGAATGAGTGCAAAACGAGGGATATAGGATTTTTGTTTTGGGTACATCGACTTAAAGTACTCATTTTCATTTTCTGAATTCTGTTTGTTGCTAATTTCGTTAAATTTATCTATCCACATCTTTTTTGCATTCGTGGAAAAAACTACTTTATTCCTATCATCATCAATTTGTTCTATTAATAAAATAGTTTTTTTTATTGCCATGTCATACCATTTCAACACATCATAATCAATTTCTTTATCATTATAAAGTGGTACTATATTTTCCGGGAATGAAATTAACATTCTGTCCATAAAACCATTATCCTTCTTATCCTCGCTGTATAATGTATTTAATATTCCGGGTTGTATTCCACCAATTACCGGCATAAATGGTTTTTCAACAAAAGATCCTGGACGTGTCATCCTGTTAATGTTAATACTTGACCCGCTCCACGATGATAACCAGGCTTCAAGATCTGACCCGGACCGGTATTTATTCATATCTTTAAGCCACCCTGCTAATTCATCTTTGAATATTCCTATTCCATGAGGAACATTTTCATGTAGGTCAATTAATGCTTCCATTGTAATATCATCGACTATGTTTTGTTTTTTTGATGGTGGTTCAACGTCTATATGTTTCTCTTTTTCCGCTTTTGATAACTTTTCATACGCATCATATTCTTTTTTTCTTTCAATATATTCTTTAATCTTTTTGTTGTTTTCCTTTATTAACGGTGCTAACATTAATCTTATAGAGGGAGTTTTTCCGATACCCGGATTACCTACTAAAGAAAACCAAACGACAGGGATCTCATACCACCCATTTTTTACTTTCACTTGTAAACTATTCCCAATTATCAATGATATTGCCCACAACAGGCTACATCCTGCATAATCTATTACTGTATCAAGTCTTTCATTGCATTGTAATATAAAGCTTTTAAATTGAACTGGAAATACATCGATTGGAAAAATAATGTCATCTTCATTGTATTCATAATCAATGTTTTTTTCAATTACTATTTTTTCTTTTTCTTTATATTCCTTTTCGTTACGTGTACCAAACCCTTGTTGGTAAAGATCTTTTGCGGCATCACTAAAGTTTCCATTATGGAACTTGTAGGCATAGGCAGCAGCAGCACTGATACCTTTTTCCGCAGGATAAATGGTACTTGTTGAAAACAAATATAATAAATCTGATTCTTTGAAGATGCTACCTGATAAAAAGTTATCTGATCCTAATCTTTTTATGACGATTCTGTCCGATAAATTCCGGACAATTGTAAATTCATCAGATACAACATCCCACACCGTGTTTTGTGCGTTAAAATCGTCAAACGGTGATGTTCCTGTATAGACGTTGTTTTTATTTTTTTGCTGTGTCGGTAAATCTTCTTTTTCAATTATATAATTAAAAGAACGACATATTGACATCAAAGAATGCCAATCTTTATCGGTGATATATTGTATATCTGAATATTGTACACCATTGACGCAATTGTCTGGGTACATTATAACATACCCTTTTTGTCCTTTTATTTCAATGACCGCTTGAGTATGCCCTTGAAGTTTAGCAACTTTTTGAGACGGTTGACATCTTTTTGTCTTGTAAAGAATATGGTAGCCGGCATTTTTTGTTTTGTAAATCGAAAATATTTTATCGAAATCATAAATTGCCTCCCGCAATAATGATAATAAGGTATTCCAAAATTCTTCTTTTTCGGGCGTAGTACTGAATACCTTCAGGTCAACATCGACAACTTCAAGATTATCATAACCGGTTATCAATGCTGCTCCTCGAGCCTTTGGTGATGAATATATATTTGTAAATTCATCCTTATTTAACTTCTTTGTTTGTAATTCGGTCCATTTGCATATCGACGCTTTTTTGTCATCGACTACAGTCAATGAGAAATCACCTTCTAAGTATTTAAGAAAATAACCAACTAATTCTTTCATGATAAATAAAATAATAAGGGAAGGTTTGTCGCATTCGAGAGAATGCAATTACTCCCTTTCCCTTTTGCCCGACAAATAAGAAAACGCTCCTCACTTCGTAGTCTGTTGTCGTATATTTTATTTTTCTTCATGCCGGAGGAGCGTTTAAAAGGCAAATATAATATAAAATGACCTATCTGTGATAATATTAACATATTATAATAATATGTAATTTGATAATTTCTAATTTTGTCAAAAACTTGTAAAATCATATATATATTTTTCTAATATAAACTATTTTTTGGAGAAAATGACCAATTTCACCAAAAATGTTACAGTAAATGTTACACTAATGTTACAGTAATGTTACACCTAATGTTACACCTGTTTTTATTATAATGTATTGATACACATCAATTGTACATATTATAATAATCAAAATGTTACACTTGTTACACTTTTTTCATTTTTTAAATATTTTTCTTCTAAATTTTTTTTAATTTTTAAAATCACTGTAACACTGTAACATTTAGTGTAACAAATCGGCTGAACCCCTTGCTATACGTGAGTTTGAGGCATGTTACACTACTGTAACATTGGTGTAACATTGCTGTAACATTTGTTACACCTGAACCGGATAATTTTAAATGCTTACAATATGTTAATATTATTTTATTATATATTAATGAATATATATTATTTAATATTTTGTTCACATAAGTATATTAATATTATTTGTGAATTTTCAAAATATGATCATACGCAAAATGTTGACAAAGTGTAACTATTTTGGTTATATTTTGGGTTGATCTGGAAATAAATACATTTATATTAAAAATAATTAGCAAAAAGTTTGGATAGTATAATGCACGGTATTATCTTTGTGGTATTAAATAACAAACAAAAAATAAAATGAAAGTTGCTAATTTAAAAACTTTTAGTCTTAAAAAAGAAAAGACGGATATTGAAAATATTAAAATACAAACCTCAAAGGATGCGGCCGAATATATTCGTAATTTCTATCATGACGATATAGACATATACGAATCGTGTTTTATATTGCTCCTAAACAGAGCAAACAAGACAATCGGATATGCGAAGATTAGCCAGGGCGGAGTCTCCGGAACGGTTGTAGATGTCAAGCTTATAGCGAAATACGCTGTAGAAAGCTTGGCAAGCGGCGTAATTCTTGCTCATAATCATCCGTCAGGCAATTTAACCCCGTCGCATCAGGACATAGCATTAACACGCAAGGTAAAAGAGGCGTTAACGCTATTAGATAGCCAACTTCTTGATCATGTTATCCTATCCGCTGACGGATATAAGTCGTTTGCAGACGAAGTCCGGCACAAAGTCAGCCTGGATATTCGATGTAGATGAGCTCGGACTAGAGATAGATACCACTGCCGACGCTACCCATCCGTATGGAGTACCGGTGACAGCCTCCGATGTAGAAGATATTCCGAGTGAAGAAGGTAACCTGCCATTCTGATGAATACTGAACACAACATATTGCCCGAGGATATGCAGCCTGTATCACAGCAAGATGGCAGAGCTGAACATATCAGATTGATAGCATCCATCATTATCTCTGAAATATACAACGATGAGAATAAGCAAGAAGACAGCGAGGAAGTACAGGAGTCCTCGCATTCCATGCCTGCGCATTCATAGCAATGGACGATTTATACTCAATGAACTTGCTATGCAATTACTCGAACTGGAGGATGAAGCCGTCGATGGTATCGTATTCGGCTATGAAGGCAGCCATGATTACATAGCATATTCCGGGGAGGAGGATGCTTACAGGGGGACATATAAGAGTGACCTCAGGCATTATTCCTTTACATGTCGGGATGAAGCCCGCAGACTTATGAGGCATTTTCGGGCGGCAGAGGATCATATCATCCTGGAGATAAGGAATGAGCCTCGCACCACGAAGATAGAGGAAGGGTATAAGTTTTTAAGACTCAAATTATACAGGCGATGAGTAAGACTGTGTATACCCCTCGGATTGGGAGTGAGATATTCGAAACATCGGTGATGAAGACTGATGAGGTATATATCTTCATCAAGGCGGCAACAGAAAGGGGGATCGACTTAGAGACAGCCTATGATGATATGAGGATGATCGATGATATCCTGCATCTCAAAAAAATACATTTTGCCATACACGGGGAGATAAAAAGAACAAAAGCCGGATATCTAAGGAAGGGGACCTCACTGTATGATGCAATTAGTGACATGATAGGTGCGCGATGTAATTGCAGCTAATAACATTTATATATCAAAAAAAACTAAAACACATGAAACTCAGTGATACATTTAATTTGGCAACAACTGTCTCCATTGCTATTTACATAATAATACTGATTCAATTTTATAGCAAGATAAATAAATTAAACAAATATCTTCAGGAAGCAGAGCAAGACGAAAACGTAGAATTTACCTATGATCAATGGATGATTCTATATGAAACATTACAAATAGTCCTGGAGTATCATCTATCCAAAGAAGATTACAGAGAGGCATTCAAGTGTAATCAAATAATGAATAAAGTAAAAAATAATATAATCACAAAAACCAAACCGCATGAAAATAACTAAAGATGAAGCATCAATACTCTGGAAAGCATTAAGAGAGCAAAAGTATGAACTGAATGATAGAGTTGTAGCTTATGCAAGAATTAAAGGCATTTCTTCGATGGCAGCTTTCGAAAGACTTGAAGAAAAATTGTCAAAATTCAGCAAAGATCAAAGGCGTACCGGGCGCACTTCTCAAGATTCATTTTATGATGTGCGAAGGGATATTATAAGTATTAATGCGCTTCAAATCACCCGATTTTATTAATCAAACAAAAAATAAAGATGGAAAAAACGTTATTGGAAAAACAAAGGTTGTTTTTATCTTTAGTTGAGACAATGAGTCTCTATAAAGATTCAGAAAACAAAAAAGACAAGGTTTTTTATGCAAGGGCCTTTGTCTTTGCAACAGACATAATGCTCTCTTTGCATGAGCAAGGGGTAAAGGAAGAAACTCACCCGCTCTTTAAAACGGCTATGGCCCAATATCGATATTGGGCAAAACCTATTTATGAATTAATTTAAAAATCAAAAAACACAGGGATGCAGCAGGTTAAAGGTGGACTAAGTAGCTACAAAGTGTAACTATTTTGGTTATACTTTGGGTTATTATGAAAATAATTACATATATAGTAACAATAATTGGCAAATAATTAGGATAAGAATGGGGGACATATTATCTTTGAGGTATATTTATTAATCAAAAAAAATAAAAATCATGCAAAAACAACTAAGAAAATTATTGAATCTGGTTAAGATGGCTCGTTCTGTTGACCAAATGGAAAAAATAACCAGGGAGGCGTATGATACGCTTTCAAATAGCGAACTCCAGATTTTGGAACAAGCTATACAAGATAAAATTCAATTATCAACAAACGGCAAATCACGATGGTAGAAGATAATGAAGCAATAATTGAATCGTGGATTGCTTCTTGTGAAACGATTGAACAGTTAGAGAATCTTATTCACATAGTTTATGACAGGGTTCAAAATGAAAAAGTTCAGAGTAATCTCATAGAACTGATTCACCGAAAACAAAAAAGTCTCGCCGATGGAAAGCGAGACATAAATTAAATAACAAAAAAACAAAGATATGGAATTTATTTTAAAAAAAATGTCCCTTGTTAATTTTAAAGGGATTCGCAATGCGGAATTTGGATTCAATCCAACAATTAATATTATATCCGGAGACAATGCGACCGGAAAAACAACAATAATGAATGCCTTTTTGTGGTGCTTATTTGGAAAAGATATTGAAGACCGGAAAGACTTCGAGATAAAAACCTATGATAAAGAAGGTAAAATCATTGAAAGGCTTGAACATTCTGTAGAATTGGTACTTGATGTTGATTCTAAAGAAATTACTCTGAAAAGAGTTCTTTCAGAAAAATGGCAAAAAAAGATGGGGTCTGATGACTTTGAGTTCACAGGTAATGAAACTACATACTTTTGGAATGAAGTTCCACTGAAACAATCAGAATATCAATCAAAAATCAAGGATTTGATTGATGAAGGTCTTTTTAAATTATTGACAAATGTCAACTACTTTCATTCCCTACATTGGGAAAAAAGGAGAGAGATAATATTCTCATTGGCCGGAGAGATAACCGAATCTGAAATACTGGCGGAATCAAATCTAACAACAGACCATGCAAATATTATAGGAAATATCCTAAGCCATGGCAAAACCATGGCAGAGGCGAAGGCAGAAACTGCTAATAAGAAAAAACGGATAAAAGATGAAATTCAGTTTATACCCTCAAGAATAGACGAGGCAGAAAGAAGTAAGCCCAATACAGTTGATACGGCTGATATTACAAGACAGATTAATGACTTAAAAAAGCAGATTGGGTCGAAGAAGGTTGAGGTAGAAAAGACAATAAAAGCAGAGACGGATTATTCTGAAAAAATTAATCAGGATAATGAAGATTATAATAATAGATTAGAGCTATATTATAATAAAAAAAATGAGGTCCTGCAGCTTGAAAGGGAAATTGAAAGTAATGTAAGATCAGGTTACAAAGACACAAACATTGAGATATCTGGAATAATGAGGGAGATTGATTTTTTAGATAACAGTTTAATTAATGTAAGTGATAGAATAACCATAGGCACAAAAAAAATAGATGTCTTAGATAATGAGATATCTGAAAAAAGGGCGCAATGGAAAAAAATCAATTCCGAAACATTGCCGGAATTTGAGAGCTGCACATGTCCGACTTGTAAACAGTCATTACCGGAGGATGACGTAAGAATTAAGAAGGATGAATTTTTACATAATTTCAATGAATCCAAAAAAAGAAGGCTTGAAGACAACGAAAAAGAGGGCAAGGAGATGGTTTTGAGAAAAAACCGCATGAATACCTTGTTACAAGCATTGAATAGGGATTTCAATGAGCTTTCTGAGAAAAAAACTACACTACAGCAAAAAGCGGATGAATTAAAAAAACAATCCTCCTCTGAACAGGATATTAATACTATTGTATCGCTTGCTATTTCAGAAAATGTAGAGCTTTCAAAAATTAAAAATGAACTTTTAAAGCTTCAGGAGTCAATCGCAGATAAACCGCATAAAGATGATAAGGCGTCTGAATTGTTTGCGAAAAGACAAACTATTCAAAATGAGATTGAAGTACTTAATAATAAGATAAATGTGCTGTCTGCACAATTAGGTAATGATGAACAGATAAAGATTATAGACAAAAGGATTGCAGAATTAAAGGAACAAGAATCAACACTTGCATCTGAATTAAATAGACTTGAAGGCATCGAATATGCTATTCTTCAATTTGAAAAACAAAGAGTTGCATTTATTGAGAATAAAATAAACGATAAATTTGAGTATGTAACTTTTCGTTTATTTGAAACTCAAATCAATGGTCAGGAGATACCGGTTTGTAAAACGTTGATAAATGGCATACCTTATGAATCGGCGAATACGGCCTCAAGGATTAATGCCGGATTGGCAATAATTAACGCACTTTCTGATTATAATTCAGTTTATGCACCTATCTTTGTCGATAATGCTGAAAGCACTAATGTTTTTATAACTACAAAATCACAGGTAGTAAAATTGGTCGTTACAAAGGACAAAGAACTTATATTTTTAAACTTAAAATAATTACAACAATGACAAATGTTAATGAAAAAAATGTGGCAAAAACAGTTTCTTTTAAAGAAGAAACGATTAATCATGTTTTAACAAAGATTAATGACCTGATAGGGAGTGGACAACTTGTACTCCAACCTAATTATTCAGCTGCCAACGCCCTCCAGTCGGCTTGGTTTAAGTTGATTGAGATCCCCAAAGGTAAAGATAAACCATTAATAGAATTATGCACAAAATCATCAATTGCTAATGCCCTTTTTAAAATGGTTGCAGATGGACTTAATCCCGGCAAAAACCAAGTTTACTTTATACCGTACGGCACTAAGTTAGAGTGTCAAAGGTCTTATCAGGGGTCTATTGCCCTTGCTAAAAGGCACGGCAAACTTGAAAAAATCGCAGCTAATGTGATATATGAAGGTGACGACTTTTCTTTTGATATTGATATTGAGAGTGGTTGTAAAAAAATCAAAAACCATTCTTCTTCAATAACGAACATAGGAGGTAAGATTATCGGAGCTTATGCAGTGTGTGTTTTAGAGGATGGCACTTCTTTTGCCGAAATTATGAGTATTGGTCAGATTCAAAAGGCGTGGGAACAAGGGGTAATGAAAGGAGGGTCACCTGCACACAAAAACTTTGATGACCAGATGGTAAAGAAAACGGTTATTAACAGGGCTTGTAAAACATTAATCAACAGCTCCGACGATACCGCATTATACACGACCGATGAATCTGATAATGTGGATTATATCGCCAATTCTGTTCATGCTCAAATAGAGGAGGATGCAAATAAAGGTGATATTATTAATATTGATAATATTGATAATAGTGTTGAAGTTGAGGTAATAAAACTCGAAGAAGAACCGAATTATTAATACCATGAAACTGACTGTTATAGGCTCGGGGAGCAAGGGCAATTGTTATATTTTAAGAGATTCAGAGGAAGCTTTGATTATTGAATGTGGCGTTCCATTCGATGAAGTAAAAAAAGCTATGAATTACGACCTTAAGACAGTGTGTGGCATCCTTGTTACACACGAACACAAAGACCATTGCAAGGGCGTTCCTGATGCCTTAACAGCAGGACAGGAAGTATTTGCTACAAAAGGGACGATAGATGGATTGGGTATAAAAAGCCATAGGCTTAATGTGATAACTATTAATGTCC
>Ga0268298_10000740_pt1 | contig 41155 bp, 33 predicted proteins | sample WWTPWeurt_MetaG_FD_194462 | JGI IMG/M metagenome (GOLD analysis project Ga0268298, IMG submission 194462) | Activated sludge microbial communities from WWTP in Nijmegen, Gelderland, Netherland - WWTP Weurt | ecosystem: Engineered > WWTP > Aerobic digester > Activated sludge | place...
GAAGATATGGTGCGCATCGAACGGACCATAGTAGCTGCCGACGCCGGCATGGTCGCGGCCGACGATCAGGTGCGAGCAGCCGTAGTTCTGGCGGAAGAGCGCATGCAGCAGCGCCTCGCGCGGACCGGCGTAACGCATGTCCAGCGGGTAGCCGGCCTGGATCACCGTCTTTTTGACGAAGTAGTTTTCGATCAGGGTGCCGATGGCTTCGGAGCGCACGTCGGCGGGAATGTCGCCCGGCTTCAGGTTGCCGAGCAGCGAATGGATCAGCACGCCGTCGCAGGTCTCGATCGCCACCTTGGCCAGGTACTCGTGCGAGCGGTGCATCGGGTTGCGCGTCTGGAACGCCGCCACCTTGCTCCAGCCGTAGGATTCGAACAGGGCGCGGGTCTGCTTCGGGCTCATCAGCAGTTCGCCGTAGGTCTCGGGGAAGCCGCCGAGCGAGAGCACCTTGATCGGGCCGGCGAGGTTGATCTCGCCCTGCTCCATGACCATCTTGACCCCCGGATGCTCCAGGTCGGTGGTCTTGAACACCGTGGCGCATTCGTGGGCCTTGTCGATCGAATACTTCTCGGTCACCTTCATGGTGGCGAGGATCGAACCGTCATCGGGATCGATCAGGGCCACGTCGCCGGCGACCTTGATGCCGTCGGCCGTTGCCTGGTCGGTGGACAGCGTGATCGGAATCGGCCAGAACAGGCCGGACGCCATTTTCATGCCGTCGCACACGCCCAGCCAGTCGGCGTGGGACATGAAACCGTCGAGCGGGGTGAAGCCGCCCTGGCCCATCATGACGATGTCGCCCTTCTCGCGGGAACCGACCTTGACCTTGGGTAACGAGGAGGCGCGTGCCAACTCCGCGATCAGCGCTTCGCCTTCGAGCAAAAGGGGACGCAGACTGCCGCCGCCATGCGGATTGACCAACGCCATGCCAAACCTCCTCGAAGTATGGTTTTTCTGGAAGGCGCAAGGTTAACAATTTCCCCTTACCGCGCCAATGAGATTATTTCTATTTGAGGATAAGGGGATTGTTTAAGCCGAAGCCTCCGCAAAGAGAGACCGCGGGAGGATTACCTTGACTGTATTTTGACCAACATTGCGGCCGCAGCGCCCCACCCTGGCGATGGATCATCCTTGTCCGTGCCAGCCTTCAATTCCGCAATCTCCGACATTCAAACACGTAAAGCATGGTAGGCGATTGGCCCTTCTGTAGCGCCACGGGAACAACTGAAAATGGATTGACTGCAGGTTCACCGCGTAAAGGGCGGCGCAGCACGACGAAATCCAGAATCGGATCCTGGCAGACCGATACTAATGCCTGAGTCGGGATCCATTTCCGCTTTTCCTTGCCAGCCAGCATGATCGCCTCGGACTCCGGAATACGCCATTGCAGGCGCTCGTCTGACGTTCCGAGCAGTGCGATTGCATTCAGGCGCCGCTGCGCTTCCAGCGCAGTTCGTCTCGAGAAAATTACGCCGGCAGCCTGGTGATGCGAGGCATAGCTCGGTCGCCCAAGAACAAACCAGAGATAGCCGTGTCCTCCTTCCATATAGGTCAGGGAACCCGGCGGAATTGCTTCACGCAGTAACGTCGGCGGCTCATCAGACCCGACTAGAGGTCGATACTCCGGGCGAAGCAGAGCGACCCACGACAGCCCGGAAATGAGCAGAGTAACGAGAACCGCCAACCCCGCCAACACACGAAATACTGGTTTTGACCAATCGGACAGGATCATGAACAAAGCCATCGTACCTAGCGCCAGCCAAAAGACGCTCGGCTGCTCAAGGACAAGCTCGCTGCTCACCTGCGGCAAGGCCAACATTGCATCAATGAACACAGCACGCATTGCACCAACCAACTCCCGCATCACAATCAGCACTTCTGGGAGGGATGCAAAAACAAATCCGGCCACGAACAAAGGGTAGTGCTTTTCCACGAGGTCCACCAGTGGTCGCCATCGGGCCAATGCGGAATAAGACATTGCCAAAAAAGCTCCAGCGAAGAATCCCCAATCCCCACCGGCAAATAAGCATGTCGCCATGGCGATGAGCAGCAATCGTCCAAACCGCCCCTGCGACCACAACGCTTGAATCAGCCATACGGCCGCGAGGATGCCGCACACCTGAAGCAGCCACGCGCTCCGCCACGTCTGCATTTGCACAAGCAAAGCAATAGGCCAGCAGTCGGCCATGGCTGCGAGTGCAAAGCCAATCGTCCCGGCATAAATGACCGAGTGCCAAAATCTTCGGGCAAAACCAAGCGACATCCTGGATGCAAGAAACAGGATAGCGACCCAGATCACAGGTTGTGCCAACTCGGCAAGTTCCCATTGACCTAAAAAAACGAATGGACTGCGTTCAATGGAAATCCCGTACCACAGAGAATCCATTACTCGCAAGGGTTCCCTCGCGTCGGGAACGCCGAACGCCAGCAGAGGTACTGCAAGAAAAGCACAGGTGCTTGCGGCAAGGACAATCCGCCAGGACGCCTGCATGGCAAACGCCACCGCGATGCCTGGAAAGGCTATCACGGGATGGAACAATGCGGCGCCGAGAAGAAGGCTATTCCCCGCGACTCGCCTGCCGCCATATAGACAGGCCAGCCCCGCAAGAACCAGCAGTTCGGAGAGAACCCTGGCAGTCGCAAATACCTCGGCATATGCGAAGACATCATCGGCGCCATAAACCCGCGGCAATGCGGTAATTGCGAGCAGTCCAACCCAAGGAAGCACTCCCTGAAGCACACTTTTGGCAAGCAGGGCCGCACTGACCAGCCAGGCGCACTGCGCGAAAACGGTCAGGATCAGAGAAGCCGGATTGATGCCGACGACCGAAATGAGTCCGGCATAGAGTGGGCTGAACACCGAGAAGCTGTCTTGGGAGCCGTATGCAAAAAATAGATCGCCGACAAAACGTTCTGGATACAGCCGATTGAGGGCCTGACCTGCGTAAAGTACTCCGTCATGCCAGATTCCGGAATAGCGGTGTGTTGCAACCCAAATCGCAAATGTAAGAAGCGCCAGAGCAAGTCGCTGGCCGAGCGACAACCGCGGATCAACCGTACAGTCAAAACCAAACCGATGGGGTTCGGACAAACTCATCGGGACAGTGCGGCTTTTCGTAAGGCAAACGCCTCGATGTGCGATGCCCTCACGGCACCGCCAGCGCGAACCGTCTTAAGGCAAAGTACCTGGATGACTCCAGCCATTGCCTGAACTGCAAATCACATGTCCCGGACACGAAACGAACGGTTGAGACGCGGCGCATAAACGTAGCGACGCAAAAGCCGGATGTCGCCGCTACCGCATTGCATATTTTTCGTGCCGACTTCGACAGCATCAAGGAATCAACCACCGCTATCAACTTCCTCGTGATAGTCGTCATCGACATTCACCGCCCAAATCGCAGTCTTATCCGTTTTCCCCGCGAGAATGGCCTCGACCGCAAGCTTGGCCGTGAGCATCGAATGGTCCTGATTGTTGTACCGATGCATGCCGTTGCGGCCGACCAGAAAGAGATTGTCTATTCCGTCGATCCAGCTACGCAGTTTGGGAAAATTTTCATATGCACCGAAATACGCCGGATATGTCTTCGGAACACGAATTACGGTCCCGTCAAGCACGTCCGCCCGATCTATCATTTCAATCTTTTCCAACTCCCCAGCGGCAAATGCCTTCATCGAGGCATCATCCATTGACCAAAGATCGTCACCCTCCTGGCAGAAGTACTCCAGTCCGAGCCAGACCTTGCCCTCGTCCGCCACCAGATCCGGACTCCAGTTGTTGAATATCTGCAGGCGACCGATGCGCACGTCCCGGTCCTGAATGTAGATCCAGTTGTCGGGCGGCATATGGTCCGAACGCGCGCTCTGCGACTGCCGATTGGCGCGCATGCGCGACACCAGCAGGCCCACTGTTATGAAATCACGATATGGAAGCCCGGCCGCAATCCGACCCACGTCCTCCGGCGGCGGCGGCTGCATTCCGGCCACCAGGTCCTTTATCGGCATGGTCGAAATTACGAAGTCACCGCGAATCTCGACCGGTTGGCCTCCCTCGCCCTTGACCACAACTCCAAGCGCGCGCCCGTCGCCATGGCGAAGCCCTGACACCTCCTGGCCAAACCTGATTTCGCCTCCCTGATCGCTCACCTGCCGAGCGACCTCCTGCCAGAGTTGGCCCGGCCCCAGGCGAGGGTAAAGGAAATGTTCGATCAGGCTCGTCTTGGTCGCCTGAGCGGCCGAACCGCCACCCCGTAGCGTCCTCCATGCATGGCGCAATGCTTCGAGAATCGACAACCCCTTGATTCGTTGCGCCCCCCACTCGGCACTGATCTGGTCACAGGCGACCCCCCAGACCTTTTCCGTATAGTCCTTGAAGAAGGTTCGATACAGTTCTCCGCCAAAGCGATTGATCAGAAAATCTTCCAGTGATCGCTCCGGGCGCCGGGGAAACAGCATGGCCCAGACATAGCTGAAGCCGGCGCGCATCAATCGAACGAAACCCAGATTGCCAATCGTTGCGGCGTTGAGCTTGATCGGGTAGTCGAAATATTTTCGCAGAAAGTAAATGCGTGAAAGGCGGTCCCGTACCAGCATAACGCGGTCCCGCTCCGGACCGGCGAACCCATCGGTGTCGACCGTTCGCTGTTTGCCCTGATAGGCAATCGAGATGGCCTGCTGATTTGTCGCGATGGGCAGAATTTCGCGCCACCAGTTCATCACCCAGTCAGATTTTGAAAAAAACCGGTGCCCGCCGATATCCATGCGGTTGCCCCTGTACTCGACCGTACGCGAGATGCCGCCAACCTCTTGCGATGCCTCGAGCACCAGCGGCTGCATGCGACCGTCACGCACCAATTCCATTGCCGCCGTGAGGCCTGCAGGTCCTGCACCAATTATCAATACGATCGGTTTGCTCATGGTCTGCTATTTCCTGAATAGTACGAACTTGCGTACCCCAAAATTAAATGCAAAAGTCGCGCCTGCGGCCACCGCCTTGCTTGCCAGCAACGCCAGTGCAAGGTATTCCACCGCGACAAAGATCACAAGATTGTTGATGCCGAGGCTCAGAATGCCAACCAACGAGTACGCCAGAAACTCGGCCCGCGGATAGGCCGCGAGGCGCCGGTGCCTAAACGCCCAACGGATTGCCAGCCAATAGCTGGTAATCGCACCCAGAACAAATCCGAGAGAGGCCGCCCACAAGTAATGCATGAACCGGGCCATCGCCATCAGCATGGAAACATCGACCGCGAGCGCGATCAGGCTGACGACAAAATAGCGGCCTAACTCCAGCGCAGGGTTGCGAATTCTCCGTGTGATGCTCATTGCAATAGCCCATCCTGACAAGTCGGCGCTGGCGATACGGCGGATTTCCTGTCCAGAGGCCGGCATGCCAAATGACCCGAAGTCACGATCCTTTCACCACGTTGAGGAACGCCGTCTCTAGCGACAAGGTTGGTCTGATCTCGATCAGCGAATGCCCGGCAGTCTCGAGCCGGCGCAGGGTATCCCAGAGAGCGGTGCGCGGGACTTCGATCACCCACCTCCCGCCCGGCTCGGCCTGCATTCCGTCGAGGGCTGCGGCCGCGCCGATGCTGCGCACCAGGACGCGTTCGCCCTCCCCGACCATTTCGCCCGGCGTTCGCACGGCCCGCAGTTCCCCCTTGTGGATCAAACCGGTGCGATCGGCAAGGCGTTCGACGTCGTGCAACACGTGCGAGGTCAGAAAGATCGTGCCGCCCTGCCGCCGGTACTCTGAAAGTATGTCCACGACTTCGCGCCGACCGATCGGATCGAGCCCGGACAAGGGCTCGTCGAGGATCAACAGGCGCGGCTCCACTGCCATTGCATGCGCCAGTGCCGTACGCTGCGCCATCCCCTTGGAAAAGCCCCGTACCACCTTGTTCGCCACGTCGGCAAGGCCGAAGCGCTCCAGCCATGCCATGCAGTGGGCTCGTGCTCCGGCCGGCCTGCGCCGATGAAGTTTCAGTCCCATCGAAAGAATTTCGTACGGCGTCAGGTAATCCGGCAGGCTGGGATTCTCCGGCACGTAGCCAAGGCCGCGCCGCGATTCGGGATCGCTCACATCGACGCCGAACAGGCTTGCCGTGCCTTCACTCGGCGACATCACGCCGGTGAGGATCTTGATCGTCGTGCTCTTGCCGGCGCCATTCGGGCCGATGAAGCCGAAGGTCTCTCCGGCCTCGATGCTTAGCGAAATCCCTTTCAATGCCTCAAAGGGCGGCGAAGCCCAACTGCGCGGGTAGGTCTTTCTCAGGTTGCTTACCGAGATCGCGGCATTCATTTCAGCGTTGCCCCCCGGGCGCTCTCGGAGGCGAATCCTGCAACACGACCTGCCCCTGTTCGTTTATGGCAAAACCATAGCCGAATGGCGGCTTGGGTACTTCGGCAACGATGCCCGACTCGACCAGATCGCTCAAGGCAACGATCCTGCGTCCGAATCGCTGCTGATACCTGGCGGCCGCTTCCCGCAGATCGCGCAACATTTCCAACCTGATCACGCGCTGTTGAAGATAACGGCGAAAATCACCGCGATTGGCCTGCCTGGCCATGGCCTCGACCACACTGATCGCAAGGTCGAGGTCACCCGCCCGATCGAGCCAGATCGCTGCCAGATTCTGCATCTGCAAGCGATTATTTCCCTCCGGCAGATACTCGGCCGCTTCGCGCATCCAGTTCGACGCACCAACGGCGTCCCCCTTGAAATGCAACAAGTTGAAGGCGTAGTAGAACGCCGGCTGGTAATCGAAACGGCGAGCCGTGGTCGCCCGAGCGAGAATCCGTTGTGCGGCCTCGACTTCTCCATTCCAGGGCAATATCGCTGCTGCAATGTAATAGTTGTCCTCGTGTCCGGGATTCAGCCAGGACACATTTTCCTGCACCTTGGCCAGCACTTTGAACTCTTCTTTCTGCATCTTGAAGTTATCCACCCAGAGGGCGCGAATGGCCGCGATATTCGCCGCCAAAAAGCGATCCCCTGCCGCCATCGCTACCTGGACGAACAGAGGCAAGGCCACCTGCATTTCGACATTCACGCTCTGACGCGGTGCAAGCTTGAGACGCTGCGCGGATGGGACGAACACCATCGCCGCGAGAATCGTCACCAGCAACAACCTTGCGTTTGCATTCAGTTTCATCGCCGTCCCGCCAACGCCGACTATTGAAACTCGCGGCGATTAAAAGCCAGTACCGCCAGAGTCACGAGCAAAACGATATACGCCAGCGCAACAAGCGCTCCTCCCGCGATCGCAGTGGAATCTGGAGCGACTCCGTACATCGGCCAGGCACGCCAATCCAGGCGCGATAGGTCCGGGAGAAACCAATGGATCGCATCGACCACCGGCGCCAGACGCATGACTTCCCCGCCGCCGTCCGCCCCGCGCGCGAGGTATTCGGTCACCGCCCCCAGGCTCTTGCCGGCGGCAGCGAATGCAAGACCCAACGCCAACGGAAGCATCGAAACCGTGGAAAGGCTCGCGACAAAAAGCGCAAAGGCAGTGACCACCGCCGCATCGATCCAGAGCCCAAGAATAGTCAGCCAATACCTGGCTCCCGGAGCCACGCCAAACGCCTGTTCGTATTGACCCCCCGCATTCAACACGACGACCCACAGCAACATGCCCAGCATGACTGCCGCGAGCGCCAGCAAACCAAGTACTGCAAGGTAGCGGCCGACTATGTAATGCCCGCGCGGAACCGGATAGGTCAGCGCAAAGAGAACCGTTCGGCGTTGAATCTCCTGCCCGACCAGTTCCTGCACCCAGAATAACGCGAACAGGACAAGCGAAAACCGGACGCCGGACAGTCCGACATCCAGGGCAACGGTTTTCGGCTGACGGGGCGAGAATGCGGCGGAGAGGAAAGCCACACCCACCAGCAATACGCCAAGGACCAGTACCGCCTGAATGCTTCGACTACGCAATCCGGCACGCCAGGCAGAAAGCAGAAACGATATCATCCGGTGATCCTTCAATCCACGAAGTCCGATTTTAGACGAATCATGTCATCAGTTTTTTCCGCCTGTGCGAAATCAACCAACTGTCTTGACCCGGGCAACAATGCCGCAGCGGGATCCGTTGAGCTAGTGCATATCGGCAGCTGCGGGCTCGTCATGTGGCTTGTTAATCATGCCTACGTCGGCATAGACATTCATGACGCAAAACTTTATGCGGTCTTGGCTGCACACTGGCTGGAACAGACCGCCTACGCCAAGGATCCCTTCTTCCTATTCGGTTCGCAGGACGACTTCTCAGTCTTCTCTCCTGTCTATGGGACGCTCGTTCGCTGGCTTGGGCTGGACATCGCTGCGCAACTAATTGTTATTGCCGGGGCGATTCTCCTGGCAATCGCCACTACGGCGATCTCGGCAAAGCTGTTTTCGTCCAATTGGGCCAGAGTACTTGCCGTAATGCTGTGCGCGGCAGCAGCCTACGCCTACTCACCGGGAAACCTCCTAAGCTTTCGGATCAATGAGGAGTTTGCCACCGCAAGGAGTATCGCCGCACCGCTTGGCCTGGCGGCCATGGCGCTTTGCCTGCACCTGAGGTTCCGTGCCGGAGTCATCACGGCAGTTTTCGCGACGCTTGTGCACCCGCTGATGGGGATTTGGCCACTCCTGGCCATCGTCAGCGTCAAACTCCGCGATCGGGACCTCCTGCTGATGATTTCCGCCGGAATCACACTGCTCGCCGGCCTGGCATGGCTGGGTATGCCGGCCATGCAGCCTTTGGATGCGGAATGGGACCGATTGATGCGCCCCCTGAGCGTGGTTTATGTCGAGGCTTGGCCGGCTATCCGTTTGGGCAGTTTCCTGTTCTGGATCTCCCTGCTGCTGCTTGCCGGCCACTACGGACAGCCCTGCCATAGCCGCTGGTATCACATCGTTGCATTACTAGGCACTGCCGGCCTGTTGTCGGCGCAATTCGCCAGCTACTTTTACCCGATCAAGCTGTTCCTCCAGACTCAGCCATGGCGGGCAATGTGGCTCACCATATTTTTTGCGATGTTCGCTGCCGTGGAGCTTTTCGAGGGCGCTAGCCGGCGAGGGAAACGTGCCGTGCTCTGGTTCATGCTAGGTACGGTACTCATTTACCTCGCCCATGACTTCGCCGGATATCTTCTGTTTGCCTGCTGGCTGGCCATCCATTCCACGACAGTGCCCCGAATCGCAAGCAACACGAATTGCCATCCATGGGCATCGGACAAAAATCTTGTGATTCTGCTAATGGTTCTGATCGCCATCGGATTGCCATCCTATTACCTCGACCTTCAACAACTGGGCAATTCCCTGCCGCTTGGCATGGAATTCCTTCCGCCGGCGTCGAGAGGCGCGTTTCTAGCTGGGGGAATCGGCCCCGGGTTCCTGTTGATAGCCCTATCCGCAACCCCCTGGTTGGGACGCAGGTGGCTTGCACTACCCCTTACCGCGCTGCTTGTCTTTGCCTTTCTTAACTGGGACCAGCGGTCGCCCGCCATGCGCTCCTGGGAGTCGAGCCTGCTTAAAAAGGAAACCCAAACGGACATGGCGCGGCACATCCGTCGCGGCGAAGTGGTTTATTGGCATGAAAATTCCCCGATGCGAACCTGGCTCGAACTCGGTACCGCAAGCTACGCCAGCGGGATACAGCCGGCCGGCAGTATCTTTTCTCGGGAAAAAACCTTCGAAATGAAGCGTCGTCTGGAACGGGTCGACGTCGCATCGATGCTCGATTTCGAGTCCTCCGCGGCAACGGACAAGAGACCCGTTCCAGCGACCCCCGATCGTACGGATATCCCGCAAACTCCGAGAAACATATTTCGCACCGCCCAGATCGCGGATCCCACCGGCCCTGGAATCCACTATCTATGCCAGGATCCAATGCTGGATTGGGTTGTAAGTTCGCGCGTCTTCACGAACGGCCAATTTGTGCCAATCAGAACGATTGACAGTTTTTCGGGGAACAGCCGCAATCTCTACCGCTGTCCCCGGCATCCGGCCGGTTAGGCCCCGGCGCCGAATCCACCGGGCTCGGAAACCGTGCCCTTGAAATGCAACGCGCCCTTGCGGGCGCGCCAAAACCAAACACCAAGGCTGAATTTACATCGAGTTCGCAGCAGCTTCGGCGGTTTGAACCAGAGTCTTTACGCCAGCGGCGTCAGTGTTCGCCGGAATCGCGGCATGCACCGTGACTGCGCCACCTGCACTGCTACCCTTGAACGTCTGGTTGCCCTTGACCGAACCGGAGCCGACGGTGAACCTGGTGGCATCCCCGCCGGGCGCATTGGTGAAGAAAACAGACGTATTCGCCGAGCAGGTAATGCCGAAGGACGTCTTGATGAAGGAGTCGGCTGTCGTATAAGGCGTACCCGTGGTTGCACCACCAATGGTGTGAGAAGCGGCCGCAGCGGCCAAACAGGCTTCAACTTGAGTACCCGGGGTCGGCGTGTAATCGGCAGCCAAAGCTGAACCGGCACCGCATGCCAAAACGGCGGCAATCGCAATTTGCTTGTTCATAGGGATATCCTCAGTCTGGTTAATTGGAATTGGCGATGGCCGCCGTCAGGACGTTACGGGCGTCCGACTGGGCCGACTTGTTTTCTGCCTTCTTCGTGTATTCCGTGAACTGCGGAATGGCAATGGCAGCAAGAATGCCGATAATCGCGACCACGATCATCAACTCGATAAGGGTAAAACCCTTTTGCAGACTCTTTTTCATTCAAATTCTCCTATCGAAGGTGCGACACCTGTCGCTACGTTGGATTAAGCAAATTTTGCGCCAAATATTCTTCAGCCCTTAATCTGCGCCGGACAGCATGATATACCACGGTAAGTGCCGTAAAACGTCACAGGATCCCCCCCTATTCGTCACTTGAACCCAACCGGATCACGCCGTGTTGGCCGGAAACGTGGTTTCGCCACATGGCTCGAAACAATCGCCCCATGTCGCGACCGAAGCGCAGGGTATCGAACAAGGGCACGGTGGCGCGGGCGGCACCGAGTTGCTGCCGCAATACACGACAGCGCCCGGGATCCTTGGCGAGGGCATCGGCAAGGTCGAGATACTGCTCGTCCGAGCTGGCGATCAGTTCCGGCAGCTCCGCCGCGCACAGAACGCTGGCCGACACACGTCCGGCAAAGGTTTCGCCAAGACGGGCGACCAGTGGCACACCGGCCCATAGCATGTCGCTGCCGGTGGTATGCGAACCGTAGGGAAGGGTATCCAGCGCCAGGTCTGCCAACGGCAGGCGGGCGAGATGGTCCGCCAGGTCCCGCCACGGGGCGAACACGATACGGTCGGCAGCTACGTTCCGGAGTTGGGCCTCGCGGCGGAGGTTGGCTTGGGCCGCGTCGGACTGGAAGCCCAGCCAAAGGATCGCGGCCGGATTGCGTCGCAGCAGTTCGCACCAAAGACTGAACGCGGGAGGCGTGATCTTGACGCTCTGGTTGAACGAGCAGTAGACAAAGGCGTCGTCAGGCAAGCCCACCTCCCGCCGGCTGGGTGGCAGTCGCGGTTCCGCGACACGGCTGCTGGGCTGGTAACTGTGCGGCATCAGGGCCAGGTGTTCGGCATAGGCACCGGCATGACCGGGCGGGGTGACGACCTCGTCGGAGATCAGGTAATGCGCGAGGCCCGGAACGCCCAGCGTTCCGGGGAATCCCAACCAGGTTGCCCGCACCGGCGCCGGAGAAAAAGCAAGGATTCCCGAACGCGAAAACTTCGTCCAGCCGCCCATGTCTACCAGGATGTCGATTCCGTCGCGCCGCATCAGGTCCGCCGCGTCCGCGAAAGGAAGGGCGTCAATGTCGCGAAACACGTCGAAAGCAGCTTCCAGCCGTTGGCTCAAGGGACCGGAGTCCCGGGGGCCATAGCCATAAGCATGAACCGTGAACAACTTGCGATCGAGAACTTCAAAAACTCCCACCGCCAGTTCACTGACCGGATGCGGACGAAAATCCGCCGAGAGAAAACCTATGCGCAGGGGCCGTAGCCGGTCATCGGCGACGTCCAGCGCGGAGGACTGGAGTTCTCCGCCTTTGCCGCGAACCCCCTTGAGGTAGGCCCCACCGTAGCACTCCGCACCATCACGCAGCGTCTCCCTGTCGATATCCTCGATGTGGAAAATGAAAAACGGCTCGGGGCCCTGGTCGACCCGTCGCTGCATGATTTCGCGCAAGGCGGCCGGCATATCGGTACGGCGCCAGTCGCAGGACGCTCGCTCTGCCGCGCAGAGATGGGGCAGCAGCGTATCGGCCTCGCGCTGACTGAGTCCGGCCTCGTCAATAAGCTTGCGCGCGCAGTTCGCGGCGTCTTCAAAGCGGCCGAGGTCGCTCAAGGTGACAACGAAATTCACGAAGGCATCCAGCGACCCAGGATTATTGCGTACCGCTGCCTGGAATGCTTCGAGTGCCGCTGCAAACTTGCGCTGCCGGTGCAGGGCGGCGCCAAGCGTGTTATGCGCTTCGTCTTGCCGCGGATTCAGCCTGATCGCGGCATGACAACTTTCTATCGCGGCATCGAGGTCGCCAACCTGAAGCAATGCCGTCGCCCGGTTGGCATGGAATTCTGCCCGGTCCGGCGCAATCGCGAGAGCCGACTCTATGCTGACCAGAGATTCATCGGAATGCCCGGTCCTCGCGAGGGCGATCGCAAGGTTGCTGTGCATTTCCGGATCGCCCGGATACAGCGCGGCCCCCCGGCGCAGCAGTGGCAGCGCGTCCGTGTGGCGTCCGGCAGCGATATGCGCCACGCCGAGTGCCTTGAGACCCAGCGGATGGTTGGGAATGCGAGCCAGCAGGCGGCGCGCTACAGGGTCCACTTGCCCATACTCGCCTCGCGCGACCAGGGTTGCAATCAGGCTTTCGTCAGCGATCCTAGAGGAGGTGCGTTTCATGGGCGGCTCATTCCGGGTAGTGGGCATCGGCCCATTTGGCATTGGCCATCATTGTAGAGAGTCGGCCCTGTCCCGAGGTTCGGCCCACGTGCACTGGAGCCCCCCCGGGTTCTGTCAGTAGATTCCGAAAAGTTGGCGCTGGCGGGACGCCGAGGTTGGCGGCGCCGGAGCACCTACCCGGTCAAAGCCGATTCGTCCACCACGTCGATCTGCCCCGGATCGAGGAACTGTTCGGCGTAGCGCCGATAGACGCCCTGCCTGACGAACACGTCGAACAGGTCGGGATCGATGTGGCCGCCCTTCTTGAAGTTGGCCATGATGCCCATCGCCTGCGACAGCTTCATGCCCGGTTTGTAGGGGCGGTCGCGCGCGGTCAGCGCCTCGAAGATGTCGGCGATGCCCATCATGCGCGCCTGCAGCGACATCTGCTCGCGGGTAAGGCCCTTGGGGTAGCCCTTGCCGTCCATGCGCTCGTGATGGCCGCCGGCGTACTCCGGTACCCTGGTCAGGTGTCGCGGCCACGGCAGTTGCTCCAGCATCCTGATGGTGGCGACGATATGGTGGTTGATGACGTCGCGCTCCTTCAGCGTCAGGGTGCCGGCGCGGATGGTCAGGTTGTCGATCTCGTCGGCGGTGAGGAATTCGGTTTCGACGCCGTCGACGTTGCGCCACTTGCGCCGGCTGCCGATGTCGCGCACGCGCTGCTGGTCGGCCTCCTTCATGGCCTCGCCGCCGATGTTGGTCTGGCGCAGGAAATCGCGCTCGGCGTCGAGCATCCGGGTCTCGTCCTGGCATTCCTGCCAGACCTTCGCCTCTGCCGCCGGGTCCGCCGCACTTTCGCGCAGGGCCAGCTGTTTTTTCAGCGCGTTGATTTCCGCATCCCGCTTGAGGACCTCGAAGCGGGTGTCGATCAGGTGGATGCGGTCGAAGAGGGTCTGCAGCTTGGTCGCCTTGTCGACCACATGCACGGGCGTCGTCACCTTGCCGCAGTCGTGCAGCAGGCCGGCGATCTTCAGTTCGTAGCGGTCGCGCTCGTCCATGTGGAACGATGCCAGCGGACCTTCGGCGGTGGCGTCGGTGGCCTCGGCCAGCATCATGGTCAGGGCCGGCACGCGCTGGCAATGGCCACCGGTATAGGGAGACTTCTCGTCGATCGCCAGGTTGATCAGGTTGATGAAGGCCTCGAACAGTTCTTCCAGCTGGCTGATCAAAAGCCGGTTGGTCAGGGCGATCGCGGCCTGCGAGGCCAGCGATTCGGCCAGGCTCTGGTCGGCCGAAGAAAACGGCGTCACCTGACGGGTTTGCGGATCCTGGGCGTTGATCAGCTGCAGCACGCCGATGATCTCGCCCTCATGGTTCTTCATCGGCACCGTGAGAAAGGACTGGGATCGATATCCGGTGCGTTCGTCGAAACTGCGGGTGCCGGAAAAATCGAAGCCGGCCTCGGTGTAGGCATCGGCGATATTGACCGTCTTGTCGTGGATGGCGGCATAGGCGGCGACCATCGAGTCGTTGGATTCGCCCTTGTCGTTGCGCAGCGGCAGGTTGGGGAAGTTGATGGGATTGCCGGTAGTGCCGCCCATGGCGATGTGCAGGGAATCCGTGCGCAGGATCTCGAAGCGCAACGCGCGACCATCCTCGGTCATGCGATACAGGGTTCCGCCATCGGCATGGGTGATGGTCTTGGCCGCAATCAGGATGCTCTCGAGCAGGCGATTGATGTCCCGCTCCTTGGAGAGCGCGGCGCCAATGGCGTTCAGTTGTTCGAGACGGCGAAACAGGTCGCTGGAGCTATCCATGGCCCTTCCTTACTTGATGCAGACGGCCCTCACCTGCTTGAGATCGGTCACCCCTTGCAGGGCCTTCTCGAGGCCGTCCATCTTCAGGGTCAGCATGCCGTCCTCGAGCGCCTGTGCGAACAACTGGGCGACGCGGGCATGTTCCTGGATCAGCTTTTTCATCGGCTCGGTGCCGATCATCAGCTCGTGCAGGCCGACGCGCCCCTTGTAGCCGCTGCCGCCACAGGTGTCGCAGCCCTTGGCCCGGGTGAATACGAGATGGCCATCCTTGCCATACTCCTTGATCAGCCGTTCCTGGGTCGCGGCATAGGCCGCCTTGACATCCTTCTTGAATGCCTCGGTGTTTTCAAGTTCGCTGCAATACTCCTTCATGAACAGCCTGACTTCATCGGCATCGGGCGTGTAGCTTTCCTTGCACTTGCACAGGCGCTTGGCCAGGCGCTGGGCGAGGATGCCGAGCAGGGCGTCGGAGAAGTTGAAGGGGTCCATGCCCATGTCGAGCAGCCGGATGATCGATTCCGGGGCGCTGTTGGTGTGCAGGGTGGCAAACACCAGGTGGCCCGTCAGCGAGGCCTCGATGCCGATGCCGGTGGTTTCGGCATCGCGCATTTCGCCAACCATGATGATGTCCGGGTCGGCCCGCAGGAAGGCCTTCATCACCATCGGAAAGTCCATTACCTTCTTGTTCACCTGGACCTGGCGCAAACCCTTCTGGGTGATTTCGACCGGATCTTCCGCGGTCCAGATCTTGGTATCCACGGTATTGAGATAACCGAGTACCGAGTGCAGCGTCGTGGTCTTGCCGGAACCGGTCGGACCGCAGACGAAGAACAGGCCGTAAGGCTTGGAAATGGTCGCCTTGAGCTTGATCAGATTGGTCGGCAGCACGCCCAGCTTGTCCAGCGGGATCGGCTCGCCGCCGGCGAGGATGCGCATCACGACGTCTTCGACGCCGCCGGTGGAAGGAATCGTCGCCACCCGCAGTTCGATGTCCAGCGGACCGAACTTCTTGAACTTGATCTTGCCGTCCTGCGGCTTGCGACGCTCGGCAATGTCGAGGTCGCACATGATCTTGAGGCGGGCCACCATGGCATTGCGGTAGCTGGCCGGAACTTCGATGTACTTCTGCAACGAACCGTCCCGGCGGAAGCGGATCAGCACCTTGTCCTTGCCCAGACCCGGCTCGATGTGGATATCGGAGACGCCCATCTGGTAGGCGTCGATGATGATCTTGTTGACCAGCTTGACCAGTTCGTTGTCGGCCGCGGCGGAAATGTCGTCGGCGGCACCGCCTTCACCATCCATCTCGCCTTCGTCAAGGGTGGACAGCAGGTCGCCGACGGAACTGTCATCCGAAAAGCCGGGAACGCCGGTGGCGCCGAACAGCAGGTCGAGGGTCAGCGCGAACTCGTGGTTGGTGGTCACCCGGTACTGGATCTTGCCGCGAGGAAAAATGTTGTTGACGATGCGCGAACCCTTGACCTGCTCGGGATCCAGGCAGACCACCATGATGCCTTCGGAACTTTCCTCCACCGGCGCCCATTTGCCCTGGTCGAGGAACTCGCGCTTGAGGTTCTTCAACAGGTCGGCGGGCTTGACGCGGTCAGACTTGAACGATTCATAAGGCACATTGAAGAACTTGCCCAGCGCGGCACCCAGGGCCTCGTGCTTGACCTGGAATTCGTTGACCAGAACTTCCTCGATGGAGAGGTTCTTGCGTCGCGCGGTACGGGTCGCCAGCTCCATTTCCTGCGCGGAAATGACGGCATCGGACACGAGGAAATCGTACTTGGTCTTGACGGCGGCAGCCGGCTTGCTGCGCTGGGCGAAGGCGATGGCAAGGGTTTCGCACAGACCCTTGACGCCCTCCTGGGCGACTGCCGCAAACGGAGTTCCCGCCTTGTTGTTGATGAGCTGGACGACGCCCAGCAACTCGTTGCTCTGCGCGTCGACGACCGGCGCCACCAGCATCTGCTTGGTCCGATAGCCGGTGCGCTTGTCCACCTCCTGCAGGAAACGCAAGGAAGGATTGATCGCCTTGAGCTCGGCGTCGTCATAGACGTCGCGGATGTTCACCGTCTTCTTGGCCAGCGCGACATGACCGGCGATGCTCTGGTCGGCGATCGGCAGGCGCAGGTCCTTGAACGACGTCAGGCCGGTCTTGATTTTCGAAACGATCGAGGCCTTGTCCTCGCCGATCGAATAGATCGTCAGGCGGTCGGCGTTGAACAGGCTGCAGATCTCGCCGGACAGCTCCAGCATGATTTCGTCGATGTTCGCGGTAGCGTGAACCTTGTTGGTGACGACCTGGAGGTTCTTGAAGAAAGCCAGGCGGCTGTCGACATCGGACGCTGAGGTTTCGGCGGGGGCGGCAGGTACGGCACTCATTCGCGTGACTCCATGACACCCGCGTAGGCCCGCATGCCCCCCTCGAGGAGGGTGGCATGAAGTCCGCGCTGGGAAAGCAAAAAAGCGGCAGCGGAACTGCGACGTCCCGTCTGGCAATACACAATATATTCGATTCCAGGATCAAGCGAGGCCGCGGCCGGCCGGATGTCGTTGAGGGGAATGTTGATGGCGCCGGGATAGCCGTCGCTCTGATACTCGGCGGGAAAGCGCACGTCGATCCATTGCGCGCCGGCGGCAATCCGTCGTTCAGCCGCATCACCGGTCACTTTCTGCAGAAGCGGCGCGAGCAACAACTGGTTGAAATCCTGCTTCGACAGGCGCAGCAGCATGCCGTCCGTATTCATCACCACCGTGGCATTGCGCACCGTGTCGGCGACCAGCGCCTCTTCGCCGAAGGCATCGCCCTCCTTGATCTCGGCCAATTGCACGGAGGCACCGGCCACCATCCGGGAAATCTTGCAGCGCCCGCTTTCGATCAGGTAATAGTAGTCGCCGGGGTCGCCTTGCCTGATGATCGTCTCGCCGCGCCTGGCCGGAACCCGGACGAACTTCCCCAGCAACGCCTGGATGTTCGCCGGCGGCAGGGATGCAAACGCGCCAACCGTCAGGTTGTCCACGGCGAACATGCTGGACATCATGCGCCAATCAGTCTGGTCGGTGGCGTCCTTGCCGAGATCGCGTGAAGTGGCCAACTGGTTCCAGGTCACCACGATGTCGAGAGGATCTTCCTCAAGGCTCAGCAATTCGACGTCGGTAATCGCCTTGCTGAAACGCGGCGCATTTCCGCCGCGCGCCACCGGGGCTGCCGCCAGATCATGGCCGCCGACCAGCACGCGCGAAGCACCGTCAAGCAATTTCACGAGAAGCTGGCCGCGCACCAGATAGACCACCTGGCCGCTCCAGTCGGCGGCGGAAAACGGGTCTGTGGCACGCGTAAAGACATGGGTGCGGCACAGCGGCAACAGTTCGCTGAGGCCCTTGCTGCCCAGCGACATCAGGGGTTGCAGGGTGGCCAGCAGGTCAACGCTCACGGTCGCACTCATGGTCAGAACTCGAAAAGCTGGTTGTTCTGCAGCATTCCCGGCCGGAACTCGTTGCCGATGCAGTCTTCGATCTCCTGCATGGTCAACTCGATTTGTCCCGGCTTGAGGTGCGTGATGAAGATATCGGCATCCCGCTGGAGATTTGCCAGTTCCTCGAGCAACATGCTCGGGCAAAAATGCAGGGATGCCTCGGCGAGCCGCTTTTCCCTGTCCGAAAAGGCGCACTCGATGATCAGGTAGCGCAGGTTGCGGATCGCATTGACGTATTTCCAGAGTTCGGGGCAGGGGCCGGTGTCCCCGGTGAATACAAGGCTGGCGTGGCCGGAATCAAGCTGGTAGCCTACCGCCGGAACCGTGTGGTTTGCCGGCAGCGGCACCACCTTGCGGCCATCGATATCGATGCTCTCGCCCACCCGAATCGGATCGAAGCGCATGAAGGGCTTCTCGGCGCTCGGGATCACGCTGAAGTCGGGCCAGATGGCCCAGTTGAAAATATGCGCCCGGATGATTTCGAGCGTCGCCTCGGTCGCATGGACGATTACCGGACGGCTGCGCATGTCGCCCACCGTATCGACCATGAACGGCAGAGAGGCCAGGTGGTCAAGGTGCGAATGCGTGATGAAGACGTGATCGATCTGCGCCAGTTCGGCAATCGCCAGGTCGCCGACCCCGGTTCCGGCATCGACGAGAATGTCGTTGTCAACCAGCAGCGAGGTGGTCCGCAGATGCCGACCGCCGATTCCGCCGCTGCAACCGAGGATGCGTACTTTCATTGTTTCGCCGCCTGTGCCGGGCCGCCCAAAACTGGCGGCAGTCCAATGACCGGAAGCCGCGACAGCGGCTGAACCAGTGTCACCCCCTTACACCGGAATGGGGATGGGGGATAGGTTCTCATTTTGTCTCAAAAACGGTGACGCCGTCCCAGTTCTCGCCGGGCGGCTCTTTGCGCAGGTGTTCGACGCGTTTGACGTAGAGATCGTAAAGGTATCGCGGTTTCATGCGCTGCAGGTTCATCAGCGCAAGCTCCGCCTGGTCCCAGTCCTGGGCGCGGTATGCGCGCAGGGCCTGGTTCCACAGCTTGATCTCGTCCATTTCCTCGCGCGCGACCTTGCCCTCTTCGCCGACCGGTTCATAGATTCCTACCGGATCTTCCTTGCCCTTGACCCGCACCCGGTCCAGTTCGCGGAACACGAAATCCTTCTTGAGCAGTTCGCGGGTTCCCTCGCCGACGATGAAGCCGACCCCGTATTGCTTGGTGATGCCTTCCAGGCGCGATCCCAGATTGACGGCGTCGCCCATCACCGTGTAGGACTGCCGCACCGGTGATCCCATGTCGCCGACCGTCATCGGTCCGGTATTGACGCCGACACCGATTTTCAGTTCCGGCCAGCCGCGCGCGACGAGGTCCTTGTTCAGTTCATGCAGCGCCACATGCATTTCCAGGCCGGTCAGGACCGCATTCTTCGCATGATCGGGATCGTCCACCGGAGCGCCCCAGAAGGCCATGATGGCGTCGCCGATATATTTGTCGAGCGTCCCCCGGTGCTTGCGCACGACGATCGTCATGGCGCCCAGGTACTGGTTCATCAGGCTGGCCAATTCGTCGGGTTCCAGTCCTTCGGAAATGGTGGTGAAACCGCGCACGTCGGAAAACAGCACGGTCAGCTCGGCCTTGCGTCCGGCCATGCTGTAGTTTTCGGGATCTCGACTCATCTCCTCGACCAGTTCCGGCGGCACGTACTGGCCGAACAGCCCGGTCAGTTGCCGCTTGGTCCGCGACTCGACGAAGTAGCCCCAGGACATGTTCATCGCATAGAGGAGGATGATCGCGATCATGCCGTTGGCGAGCGGCAGGACCACATGGGAAACATGCCAGAAACCAAAATTGACGCTGAGCAGCAGCAGCAGGACGATCAATCCGACTACGGTTGCCCGGAACGGCGACAGCATCGGCAACAGGAAAACCATCACCGCGCCGGCGATCAGAACCAGCAAGACGTCGGCGCCGAGGATATAGGGCGGCTTGTGCTTGATCGACGCATCCAGCATGCCGGCGATCAGATTGGCGTGTATCTCGACCCCGGGATAGGCGGCGCCCACCGGCGTCGCACGCAAGTCCATGAGTCCCGGCGCCGTCGTGCCGACCACGGCGACCTTGCCGGCGAGCTTTTCCTTCGGCACCCGGTCGTTGAGCACATCGGTGATCGAAATATACGAGAAGCTTCCCTGGTAACCGCGGTAGGGAATCAGCGTTGCAACGTTCTCGTCCACCGGGATGCGCATGGTTCCGCCACCGGCCGCTTTCAGATCCAGCCACTCCATCGCGGCATACGATCCGGGCGCATTCTCCGGATAACCCGGAGTGATCGGGGGATTGCCGAGCAGATTGCGCACCATGGCCAGCGACAGGGATTCGTAGTAAGCGCCCTTGTACTCGACGAGCAGCGGGACCCGGCGTGACGTGCCGTCGATGTCCACCAGCGGATTGAAATGACCGGCGCCTGCGGCAGACTTCTGGAATTCGGGCAGATTGCCGCCGAAACTTACCCACTGGGTGAAACTTATGCGCCGGCCGCTGAAGGTGCCGGCCGGAAACACCGGTGCCGGCGCAGCGCCGGAACTGACGCCGCCTTCCTTGCTGGAAAAATAATAACCGAGGATGACCGGTCGGTTCCTGATCGCCGCCGCGAAGCGGGCATCGTGGTCGAGCTGGGGACGCAATTCGCGCAACGCCGACTGAAAGGATGCCACGTCCTTCAAATCCTTCTTCGCCAGCGACTCCAGCGAATTGAGGCCGGAACTGTCGTCGGGCTCGGCGAACACCACGTCGAAGCCGACCAGCTTGAGTCCATACTGGTCGAACAGCTTGTTCATCAGGGTTGCGAGCTTGTCGCGGCCCCACGGCCACCGCCCCTGCTCGGCCAGCGATTTCTCGTCGATATCCAGAATCACCACGCGCTCATCAAGCCCCTGCGGCATGGTCAGGCGAACCTTCACGTCATAGATCAGCGCGTCCATGTGGTTGATGAACGGAATCTGGTAGATGCGCGTCGAATGGCCGAGCAGCACCAGGAGGATCACAAGCCCAAGGACGTAGCGGGGAAGATACTGTTTCACGAGGTCTCCGGAAATTGTCCGCCTTCGGAATCAGCCCTTCAGGAAAAACTCCATTTTGATTCCGGCCAACTCGATCACGTCGTGGTCCGCCAGTTGATGCGCCTGGGCATCCAGCGTCTTGCCGTTGACCACCGGGAAGCTGGCGCCCTCGACATGGGTGATGAAGTAGCCATGGGGGCGCCGCGCGATGACCGCCACCTGGACGCCCGGCTTGCCCAGGGTGGTCAGGGTTTTGGTCAATTCCATTTCCTTGCCGGCATTGCCACCGGACAGGAGCTGAATGGCTCCCAGCGGCAGCGCGGCCACGGCGGGGGCGGGCGCCGAAGCCGGCGCCGGCGCCATGCCTGGAGAGGTCGAGGAATGCGCCTCGGCCGTCGCCGCGGCGGCAGCCGGTTCCGGTGCCGGTCCCGGCGCAGCGGGCGGCGGAGCGGCAGGCTTGGCACCCGGACGCAGGATCATGGTTTTCTCGAAGTCCGCATTCGACGTCTGCTGCGGAAGCTCCGCGACATACTTCAGGCGGTACTTGCCCAGTTCGATGGTGTCGCCATTTTTCAGGAAGTGCTTCTTGACGGGCTGGCCATTGACGAAAGTGCCGTTGGTGCTGCCCAGATCCTCAAGAAAGGAATCATTGAGGATGGTGATCACCACCGCGTGCTCGCCGGAAATCGCCAGATTATCGATCTGGATATCGTTGTGCGGTTTGCGCCCTATGGTGGTGCGCTCCTTGATCAAGGGGATTTCCTTGAGCATCGTGGTTTCCATGCTGAGTACGAGCTTAGCCATTGTTGTCGTCCTTCCAGTTCGCGGAGCACTGCATTACTTGAACCAGGCCAGCAAACGTGACCACCAGCCGCGCGCAGCCGGGAAATCACCCTTTACCTTGACCAGGATTACCGAAACATTGTCACGGCCGCCGTTGTCGTTGGCCATTTGAATCAACTGCATTGAGCATAGCTCCAGATTCGCCGAAAGCGCACCCAGCGTCATGCCGATCTCTTCGTCATCGACCATGTCGTTGAGGCCGTCGGAGCAAAACAGGTAGACGTCGCCCGGCAACACCTCATGGTCATGTATCTCGGGCACGACCTCCGGGTCGACGCCGACGGCGCGCGTCACCAGATTCTTGTTTTGCGAATGGCGCGCCTGCTCCGGGGTGATCAGGCCGCTGTCTATTTGTTCCTGCAGCAGGGAATGGTCGCGGGTGATCTGCCGGAAGTCGTCACCACGCATGCGGTAAAGCCTGGAGTCGCCGATGTGGCCGACCGTTACCCGATTGTCGTGAAACACCGCCACCACCAGCGTCGTGCCCATCCCGGCATACTGGGGCTGGCTCTGCGCCGCCTGATAGATGGCGCTATTGACCTGGATCATGTGGCCTTCCAGGGCAACCTGCGCCCAGGATTTGCCGGACGCATCCATGGTGCTCGGCTCGCGTTCCAGGAAAGCCTTTTCCAGTTCGCTGCCGAGCATCGCTGTGGCCATGCCGCTCGCCACTTCACCCGCGTTGTAGCCGCCCATGCCATCGGCCAGCACGGCAAAACCGCACCGGGGATTGGCCATGACGGCATCTTCGTTGTTGCTGCGGACCATGCCCGGATCGGTACGGGTGACTATCTCGAGAACGGCATTCATGTCCATGGCCCGGTCCTCAGATGCTGATATCGACGCCGGAATCGCCGGCGGCGGCGCCACCGGCGCTGCTCATTGTCACGCAGGTGCGGATGTCCCTGGCGAACTCGGCACCGGTCTGGTAGCGCGCATCGGGATCCTTGGTCATCGCCCTGTCGATGATCGCCACCAGGCAATCCGGGAGGTCGGGATTGATGCCGCGAATATCCGGATGCGCTTCGTTGGCGATGCGGAACATCAGCTGCGCCATGGAGTCGCCCTCGAAGGGCAGCTTGCCGCAGGACATCTGGTAGAGCATCACGCCCAGCGAGAACAGGTCGGAACGGCCGTCGATCTTCTTGCCGGCCAGCTGTTCCGGAGACATGTAGCTCGGCGTGCCGAGCACCATGCCGGTCTTGGTCTTCGACGAGTCGGTAATCCGCGCGATGCCGAAGTCGGTCACCTTGACCTGGTCGGAATCGGGTTCATACATGATATTGGCCGGCTTGATGTCGCGATGCACGACATTGTTTTCATGGGCATAGGACAAGGCGTCGGCCACGCGCGCGACGATGCTCATGACGCGCGGCAAGGGCATCAGATTGCCCTGCTTGGCATAGGGCACCAAATCCTTGCCCTTGAGGAACTCCATCGCGATGTAGGCCAGGTCATGCTCCTCGCCGGCGTCATACATCTGGACGATGTTGGGATGGTTGAGCCGGCCCGCCGTCTCCGCCTCGCGGAAGAAACGCTCCTTGACCTCGACCAGTTCATCGGCTTCGAACTCCTGCGAGAGGGCCATGGTCTTGATCGCGACGACACGGTTGATCTTCGGATCCCGGCCCAGGTAGACCACACCCATGGCGCCCTTGCCGAGTTCCTTCTCGATCTGGTAGCGGCCCAGCATGGGCTTCTCGACATTGCCGCTGGCATCGAGCAGGCTGGCGTTCGAGCGACCGCCGCCACCGCCGCCGAGAATGACCGTTTCGGACAATTGCTTGGCGCGATTGACGCGGGACTCGATGTCGCGGAACTTCGGGTTGTAATCGAAGATGTAACGGAACGCCGCCTCGGCCTTGTTGAACTGGCGCTTGCGCTCAAAATCCAGCGCCAGGTTGTAGATGTTCTCCATGACCTGGTCATCCTTCGGGCACAGGCGGAATTTGTCGAAGGCCATGTCGAGCTGGCCCTGCCCCTGGAAGGCCAGGCCGAGCATGCGGTTGGACTCCGCGGAGGCCGCGTCCGACTTCTCCTTGCCGCGCTCGGTGACGACGAAGCGCTTGACCGTAAGCAACAAATGCCCAAGGAGCAGCAAACTCGCCGGCACCATCAGCTGCAGCCACATTAGCTGCGTCGTCATGAGGACGAAATGGAGGGTGATCAGGGCCGCCAGAAGCCCCACGGTGATGCCCGCCGCCATGCCGGCCTTGATCCTCGGCAACAGGGCGATCAGGTAGGCCGCGATCAGCAGAAATACCAGTTTCTCGACCCAGAAGCCCCAGGTCGGCGCGACGAAGAAATGTTCCGAGAGCAGGCTCGAAACCGCATGTGCCTGCATCAGCACGGCCGGCATGGCGGGGCTGATCGGCGTCACGAACACGCTGCCGACCGAGGAGGAAGTCGGTCCGATCAGGACGATCTTGTCACGGTATTTCGCATAGGGAATCTTGCCGCTCTTGACGTCGAAGAAGGAATCCACCTGGAAGGCAGAGGCACCGTCACGATCCTTGTAATAGAAGGTCAGCATCCGCGTATCGAAATCGGTACCGATCTTGAGCTTGCCGAGCTTGACCGAATCGCCCGCCGTGACCTGGATGTCGGCCACGTTGAGGTTGTGGCTTTTTGCCGCGACCAGCAGGGACAGGGACGGATACGCCTGGTCGAAGTAGGACAGGACCAGGGGTTCGGTACGGATCGCGCCGTCGACGTCCGGCGTCACGTTGAGATGGCCGATGGCGGTCGCCACCTTGCCCAGCGGCTCGATGACACCGGCATCGACGCCCAGCGTCGGATAAGGCGGGGCATCGGCGGCACCGGTGAGCTTGACCGCATTTTTCTTCACGTAATCGGGCAGGTCCTTGTCCGGCCTGCCGCGCGGCTCGCCCAGCACGAACAGCATGGGCAAGGCGACGTTGCCGGCCTTGGTGAAGGCATCCGCCAGGCGACGATCGGTGTTCAGCTTCTGGTCGGCCTCGAGCAGTATCGATTCGAGCTGCGGGCAGGAGGATGGCGCGGCGACCGGCGCCGGTGCGGGGGTAGCCTCGGCGGCAGCGGGAGCGGCAGCAGGGTCGCCGGCAGCTGGCGGAGGTGCGGGCGTGGCGACGGCGGCGGCCGAGGGCAGCGTCACGCCGCAGGTTTCGATCAGCTTGTTGATATAAGCCAGACCCTGGTCGCGCTGCGGCTCGGAATAGAACACGGTGGTAGCGATCACTTTGGCTTTGGCCGCCGCCAGCTGGTCCACCATGTCCGCCATGATCTCGCGCGACCAGGGCCAGCGCCCGATGTTGTCGAGGCTGGCCTTGTCGATGGCAATCACCGCGACCTTGTCGGACGGCGCCCGCGACGTCGCCGCCACGCCCATGTCATAGGCCTTGCGCTCGAGGCCCTGCAGCAACTCGCCGTTACCCAGAATCAGCACGACGATACTGACCACGACACCGAAGAACCAGTCACTTTTCCAGAAGCCTGTCTTCTTCATCGGTCACCACCCTGTGTGAGAGCCCCCATTAAAACAGGACAATAAGCGCAATTCTTACAGTCCCGCATCAACTCCGTCAATCAATTTAATGCCAATTGACCCTTATCCGGGAAGGCTGTGTCGGGATTCTATGCGCAAAAAAGCCGCCCCGGCTTGGCCGGGGCGGCCTTTATGAACTCCATCTCGCCAGCGGGGCGACATCGAATGAAACCGCCGTGTCGCCGGCGCCGACTTCTGCTACTTCAGCAGGGCCTTGAGCAGTTTGGCCATTTCCGACGGGTTGCGCGTCACCGTGAACCCGCACTCTTCCATGATCGCCAGCTTGGCATCCGCCGTGTCGGCGCCGCCGGAAATCAGCGCGCCGGCATGGCCCATGCGCTTGCCGGCCGGAGCCGTCACGCCGGCGATGAAGCCGACGATGGGCTTCTTCATGTTGGCCTTGCACCACACGGCGGCTTCGGCTTCGTCCGGACCGCCGATTTCGCCGATCATGATCACCGCATCGGTGTCGGGATCGTCGTTGAAGGCACGCATGATGTCGATGTGCTTGAGGCCGTTGATCGGGTCGCCGCCGATGCCGACCGCCGATGACTGGCCCAGTCCGATTTCGGTGAGTTGCGCGACGGCTTCGTAGGTCAGCGTGCCGGAGCGCGAAACCACGCCGATGCGGCCCTTGCGGTGGATGTGGCCGGGCATGATCCCGATCTTGATTTCGTCGGGGGTGATCAGGCCGGGACAGTTGGGGCCGAGCAGCAGGGTCTTCTTGCCGCCCGCGGCTTCCTTGGCCTTCATCTTGTTACGCACCACCAGCATGTCGCGCACCGGGATGCCCTCGGTGATGCAGATCGCCAGGTCGAGATCGGCTTCGCAGGCTTCCCAGATCGCGTCGGCGGCGCCGGCCGGCGGCACGTAGATCACGGAAACCGTGGCGCCGGTCTGCGCCTTGGCTTCCTTGACCGAACCGAAGATCGGGATGTCGAAAATTTTCTCGCCGGCCTTCTTCGGATTCACACCGGCGACGAAGCAGTTCTTGCCGTTGGCGTATTCCTGGCACTTTTCCGTATGAAACTGGCCGGTCTTGCCGGTGATGCCCTGGGTTATGACTTTGGTGTCTTTGTTGATGTAAATGGACATAACGGTTCCTTACTTGACGGCGGCGACGATCTTGGTCGCGGCCTCGGCCATGGAGTCGGCGGTGATGATCGGCAGACCGGATTCGGCAAGGATCTTCTTGCCCAGGTCTTCATTGGTACCCTTCATGCGCACCACCAGCGGCACGGACAGATGGGTTTCGCGGGCCGCCGTCACCACGCCGTTGGCGATGGTGTCGCACTTCATGATGCCGCCGAAAATATTCACCAAAATGCCCTTGACCTTGGGGTTCTTCAGCATGATCTTGAAGGCCTCGGTGACCTTCTCGGTGGTGGCACCGCCACCGACGTCGAGGAAGTTGGCCGGCTCGGCGCCGAACAGCTTGATGGTGTCCATGGTCGCCATGGCCAGGCCCGCGCCATTCACCAGGCAGCCGATGTTGCCGTCGAGGCTGATGTAGGCGAGGTCGAATTTGGAGGCCTCGATCTCGTCGGCGTCCTCTTCGTCGAGGTCGCGGTAGGCGACGATCTCGGGATGCCGGTACAAGGCGTTGGAATCGAAATTGAACTTGGCGTCCAGCGCACGGATACCACCGTTGCCTTCGAGGATCATCGGATTGATCTCGGCCAGGCTGGCATCGGTCTCCATGTAGCAGGTGTAGAGCTTCTTCAAGGTATCGATGGCCTGCGCCTGCGAGCCCGCCGGAACGCCGATGCCGTCGGCCAGCTGCCTGGCTTGCGCGTCGGTGAGGCCGGTGGCCGGATCAACGAAGACCTTGATGATCTTTTCCGGCGTCTTGTGCGCGACTTCCTCGATGTCCATGCCGCCCTCGGAGGAGGCCATCATCGCCACCTTTTGCGAGGCGCGGTCGGTCAGGGCCGCGACGTAGTATTCCTTCTTGATGTCGGCGCCTTCTTCCACCAGCAGGCGGCGCACTTTCTGGCCGGCCGGCCCGGTCTGGTGCGTCACCAGTTGCATGCCGAGAATCTGCCCGGCGTAGGCACGGACTTCATCCATCGACTTGGCCACCTTGACGCCGCCGCCCTTGCCGCGACCGCCGGCATGGATCTGGGCCTTCACCACCCAAACCTTGCCGCCGAGGGTTTCCGCTGCCTTGACCGCCTCGTCGACGGAAAAGCAGGGAATGCCGCGCGGAACGGTCACACCGAATTTCTTCAGGATTTCCTTGCCCTGATATTCGTGGATCTTCATGCGTTTTCCTTGTTGTATGAGGTGCGTTGATCTGAAGCCGGCGGCATGCGTCCAAAGCGGGTGCCGGTGTCGCGGAATCGGCTCGGTGGCCGCGTGATTTGCGGGGAATCGGCTGCCGCCACGGGCGCTGCAAATCTTCCGTTGGCGCCATTGTTGCGGCGCGGAATACTAACATAAGGAGACTTAATCGAAGCTTACAAAAAGCTGCTGTCCGCGCTGCCCGGCCCTGCGCGAAATTGACGCGCGGACGGTACGACGCTAATGTCGAGGCGAGCCATTTCGCCCGCCGGACACCGTCATGCGTTCTTCCCGCTACCTGCTGGCCCTGGACCAGGGCACGTCGAGTTCGCGCAGCATCGTCTTCGATTCCGGCGGGCGGATCGTCGCCATGGCGCAGCGCGAGTTCCGCCAGTTGTTCCCGCGACCGGGCTGGGTCGAGCATGACCCGATGGAAATCTGGAGCAGCCAGTTGGCCACGGCGCAGGAGGCGCTTTCCGGGGCGGGGGCCGCGGCAACCGATATTGCGGCCATCGGCATCACCAACCAGCGCGAAACCACGGTGGTCTGGAACCGCCGCACGGGCATACCGCTGTGCAACGCCATCGTCTGGCAGGACCGGCGCACCGCCCCGGCGTGCGCAAGGCTTGCGGAACGCGGCATCGCCGACACGCTGCGCGAACGCACCGGCCTGGTGCTCGACGCCTATTTCTCCGCCACCAAGCTCACCTGGATACTCGACAACATTGCCGGCGCGAGGGCGGCGGCCGGTCGCGGCGAGCTCGCCTTCGGCACCATCGACAGCTGGCTGCTTTGGCAACTGACCGGTGGCGCCGCGCATGCCACGGATGTCAGCAACGCCTCGCGCACGCTGCTCTTCGACATCCACCGCAACCGGTGGGATGACGAACTGCTGTCCCTGTTCGACATCCCGCGCGCCGTGTTGCCCGAAGTGCATCCATCCAGCCACTGCTTCGGCCAAACGAAAGCCGAGTTCTTCGGCGCCCCGATCATGGTTGGCGGCATGGCCGGCGACCAGCAGGCCGCACTTTTCGGTCAGGCCTGCTTCTCCGCCGGACTGGCAAAGAACACCTACGGCACGGGCTGCTTCATGCTGATGCAGACCGGTGACCACTGCCTGGCCAGCGGCAACGGGCTGATCAGTACCCGCGCCGCGCAAACCGGTTCGAAGCCCCAATACGCGCTGGAGGGCAGCGTCTTCATCGGCGGCGCCGTGGTGCAATGGCTGCGCGATGGCCTGCAAGCCATCGAAGCCAGCACTGCGGTGCAAAGCCTCGCCGAAAGCGTTCCGGACAGCGGCGGCGTAATCTTCGTGCCGGCCTTCACCGGGCTCGGTGCGCCCTACTGGAAGCCCGACGCGCGCGGCGCCATCCTCGGCCTCACGCGCGGCAGCAGCGTCGCCCACATCGCCCGCGCCGCTCTGGAAAGCATCGCCTTCCAGAGCGCGGCGCTGTTGCGGGCCATGAGCCGCGACCTCGGCGACGACAGGGGCGTCAGCGAGTTGCGCGTCGATGGCGGCGCCTGCGTGAACAACCTGCTGATGCAGTTCCAGGCCGACCTGCTGGGGATACCCGTGGTGCGGCCGAAAGTCATCGAGACCACGGCCCTTGGCGCCGCCTACCTGGCCGGACTGTCCTGTGGCGTATATGCCGGGCTCGAAGAAATCGCCGCACATTGGCAGGCGGAACGGACCTTCCATCCGACACTGTCGCGCGAGCGCGCCGTCGAACTCATGCAGCGCTGGGAACATGCCGTGACGCAAACCACGACCTCCGCGCCGTAACGCCGGCGCCGACTTTTTACTTGTTGGCCTCGCGGGTTTCCTGGAGGGTTTTCAGCTCCGGCAGCTTGAGCCGCCGGCGATCCGGTTCGACCGCCGACAGCGCCTCGACTTCCTGCATGGTGCCGGCGCAGCGCCGGACCAGGTCATGATAGACGCTGGTGCCTTCGATCTTCCAGTTCATTTCGAGTTCGGTCAGGGGGCGCATCACCTTGGCCGGCACGCCGCCGGCCAGCATGCGCGGCGGGATCTCCATGCCGGCCTTGACCAGGCTCTGCGCCGCGACGATGGCCGATTCGCCGACCACCGCGTTGTCCATCACCACCGCGTTCATGCCCACCATGCCGTTCCTGCGCACGATGCAGCCGTGGAGTATCGCGCCATGGCCGATATGGCCGTTTTCCTCGATGATGGTGTCGCTGCCGGGGAAGCCGTGCATCACGCAACAGTCCTGCACGTTGGCGCCGACGCCGATGAACAGGCGGCCGAAGTCGCCGCGCAGGCTGGCGCAGGGCCCGACATAGGCGCCGGCGCCGACCACGACGTCGCCGATCAGCACCGCCGACGGATGCACATAGGCGGCCGGGTCGACCACCGGCACGATGCCGTCAATCGCATAGACCTTCATTCAGGCCCTCTCCGTTCCCCGGCCCGCAGCCGGACACTCATTGAACATGGCGCCGACTCTGCACCACAAAGAAGCGGCTGGCAACAAAGGCGCTGTCGGTCAGGCAGGCATTTGCCGCCGGATTGGCGCCGGTGGCGTGGAAGTCGGAGAAGCCGGCCGACTGGTTGACGAAAACTGCGCCGGTGAGATTGATCGACAGCGCAACACCCGCGCGCAAGGCCGCTTCCTCGGCTTGTTCCACCGTTGCCGGATCGGTCGCATACAGGGCGAAGGTGATCGCGCCCTGCTCGCGGATCACGCGCTCGGCCCGCGCCAGGCTTTCCGCCGTGTTCGCCGTTTCGACCACGAGGGTGATCGGACCGAAGCGTTCTTCGGTGTAGGCGCGCTCGTCGGCCGCAGCCACCCTGAGGATAAGCGGGCTGCGCACGCGGGCCTCGGGCCACTGCGGGTGCGCAATCGGGCTCGACGCGCGCAGCACCTCGCCCAGGCCATGGGCCGCTTCCAGGCGCGCCAGCGTCGCCGGCGACTGGATGGCGCCGAGCACTTCCACGGCACGCGCCGGATCGTCGAGGAATTTCGATACCGCACTGGCCAGGTCGCGCCCGAACTGCTCGACGGAAATCACGCCCTCGGGTGTTTTCACGCCCTCGCGCGAGACGAAAATGGTCTGCGGCGTGGTGCACATCTGGCCCGAATACAGGGACAGCGTGAAGGCGAGGTTCTTCAGCATCGCCTTGTAGTCGTCGATGGAATCGACCACGATGCAATTCACGCCGGCCTTTTCGGTGTAGACCATGGCGTGGCGGCAATTGGCTTCCAGCCAGTTGCCGAAAGCGGGACCGCCGGTGTAGTCGATCAGGCGTACTTCGGGATTCATGGCGACTTCCTTGGCGACCGGCGCCGCCGGGTCATCGATCAGCAGGCTCACCAGGTTCGGGTCGAAACCGGCCTCGCTCAGCACCGCGCGCGCCACGGCGACGCTGATGGCAAGCGGCAGGATCACCGTCGGATGCGCCTTGACGATGACCGGGTTGCCGGTGACCAGGCTGGCAAAAATTCCGGGGTAGCCGTTCCAGGTCGGAAAGGTCGAACAGGCGATCACCAGCGCCACGCCGCGCGGCATGATGGTGAATTTCTTTTCCATTTTCAGCGGCGGATTCTTGCCCTGCGGCTTTTCCCAGAGCGCGGTGTCCGGCACATGCTTCATTTCGCGCCAGGCGTAGGCCACCGCTTCGAGGCCGCGATCCTGGGCGTGGGGCCCGGCCGCCTGGAAGGCCATCATCAGGGCCTGGCCGGTGGTGTGCATCACGGCGTGCGCCATCTCGAAACTGCGGGCATTGAGGCGCGCCAGGATTTCCAGGCAAACCCCGGCCCGGGTATCGGCCCCGGCCTTGATCCAGGCCGGCATGGCCGCCTTGCCTGCCGCAATCAGGGCCTCGGGGGCGCAACGCGGATAGGAGATGTCCAGCGACAGGCCAAAGGGCGATACCTCCGCGCCGCCATGAGCGACGACTCCCGGCTGGTCAAGGTCGAACTGCGCGCCGCGATGGGCCTCGAAGGCCTTGCGCCCGTCTTCGATGGCGGTCTCGCCGTAGGCGCGCGGGCCCTCGGCATAGGGGCTCCAGTAGCCGCGCGATTCAATCGCGGCAACGGCTTGTTGCAACTGGGTCTGGTGCTTCTCGAATAGTGGATGCGGCATCTTGGTTCTCCGGGGGAAGTGCTGATTATTGGCGTCAGGCGGCCTGGTGCAGAAAGGGAAAAACCGCCGCAGCATCGTGGCCCGCTGCCGAGCCCGTTTCAACGCCACCCCGGCTCAAGCAAGGGCGACGTGATACATTTTTATTGTACATTGCAAGCATGTTTTGTGTCATAATTAATTTGATCGTATTTTAATATTTCATATTAAAACCATTTAACACCACTGTCTCCCTTTGCCGCGATCCGACAAATGCTTCTATAGTCCGGCTCAACGTACAGGCGCACAGCGTGGAGCAGGATATGCCGAGACGGCGACAGGTTTATCTTCCACCCAGCCGCCTCCCCCTACCCGACAGATCGACCCAAGGCACTCGCCCATGAGCTACCAGCACATCGTTTTCTCGCTCGCCGACAACATCGCGCGCATCACGCTGAACCGGCCGGACCGGCTCAACAGCTTCAACGCCGACATGCACCTCGAACTGCGCGATGCGCTGACCCGCACACGCGACGGCGGCGCCCGCGTGCTGCTGCTGACCGGCGCCGGACGCGGCTTCTGCGCCGGACAGGACCTGTCCGACCGCAATGTCGCGGCGGGCAGCGAACCGGTCGACCTCGGCTACAGCATAGAGACCTACTACAAGCCGCTGGTCCTCTCGCTACGCGCCCTTGAAATGCCGGTGATCTGCGCCGTCAACGGCGTCGCCGCCGGCGCCGGCGCCAACATCGCGCTGGCCTGCGACATCGTGCTTGCCGCGCGCTCGGCATCGTTCATCCAGGCCTTCTGCAAGCTCGGCCTGGTGCCCGATGCCGGCGGCACCTGGGCGCTGCCGCGCCTGGTCGGCAACGCGCGCGCCATGGGCCTGGCCATGCTGGGCGACAAGCTTTCCGCCGAACAGGCCGAAAACTGGGGCCTGATCTGGAAATGCCTCGACGACGACAAACTGATGGCGGAGGCCGAAAGACTGGCGGTCCACTTCAGCACGGCGCCGACCAAGGGCCTGGCCCGGACCAAGCAGGCGATCTACGCCAGCGGGGGCAACACGCTGGAGCAGCAACTCGACTTCGAGCGCGACTGCCAGCGCGAACTCGGCTTCGGCCACGACTACCGCGAAGGCGTCGCCGCCTTCATGGAAAAGCGCACACCGTCCTTCACGGGGAAATGAGATGGCACTGACAACCCAGCAAGTTGCCGAGCGCTGCACCGCCATCATGTGGCCGGACGACCACGCCGCGCAGGGGCTCGGTATCGTCATCAGGGAGACCACCCCGGGCGGCGCGGTGGTCGACATGAAGGTACGGCAGGACATGGTCAATGGCCACGGCATCTGCCACGGCGGCTTCATCTTCGCCCTGGCCGACACCAATTTCGCCTATGCCTGCAACAGCTTCAACCACAAGGCAGTCGCCGCCGGGGTCGACATCAATTTCATCGCCCCGGCCCATCTCGGCGATACACTGACGGCCGTCGGCAGCGCCCGCCACCAGGGCGGACGCAGCGGCATCTACGACATCGAGGTCACGAACCAGGATGGCAGGGTGGTCGCCGTGTTTCGCGGCCGTTCCACCCGCATCAAGGGACACTTTTTCGACGAAAGCGAACCCATATGAGCACACAGGCATACATCTGCGACGCCATCCGCACTCCCATCGGCCGCTACGGCGGGACGCTGTCCGGCATCCGCGCCGACGACCTCGCCGCCCTGCCGATCAAGGCCTTGATGGCGCGCAACCCCGGCGTCAATTGGGAACTGGTCGAAGACGTGATCTACGGTTGCGCCAACCAGGCCGGCGAAGACAACCGCAACGTGGCGCGCATGGCCGCCCTCCTCGCCGGCCTGCCGGTGGCCGTGCCCGGCACCACCATGAACCGCCTCTGCGGCTCGGGCATGGATGCCGTCGGCACCGCGGCACGCGCGATCAAGGCGGGCGAAGCTGCACTGATGATCGCCGGCGGGGTCGAGAGCATGAGCCGCGCCCCCTTCGTCATGCCCAAGGCGGAGAGCGCCTTTTCGCGCAGCAATGCCGTGTATGACACGACCATCGGCTGGCGCTTCGTGAACAAGCTGATGAAGGCGCAGTACGGCATCGACTCGATGCCGGAAACCGCCGACAACGTCGCCGCCGAATTCAGGATAGCCCGCGCCGACCAGGACGCCTTCGCCCTGCGCTCGCAACAGCGCTGGGGCGCCGCCAACGCCGCCGGCTTCTTCAAGGGCGAAATCGTCCCGGTGGAAATCGCGCAGAAGAAGGGCGAACCGAAGATCTTCGACACCGACGAGCATCCGCGCACCGATACCACGCTGGAACAGTTGGCCAAACTCAAGGGCATCAACGGCCCCGAACTCACCGTCACGGCGGGCAATGCCTCGGGCGTCAATGACGGCGCCTGCGCGCTGCTCATTGCCTCCGAAGCCGCCGCCAGGGCGCACGGCCTGACCCCCAGGGCGCGCGTCGTGGCCATGGCCACGGCCGGCGTGGCACCGCGCATCATGGGTTTCGGCCCGGCGCCGGCGGTCAAGAAGCTGCTGGCGCAGACCGGCCTCACGCTGGCGCAGATGGACGTCATCGAGCTCAACGAAGCCTTCGCCGCGCAGGGCCTGGCCGTGACCCGCGACCTCGGACTGGCCGACGACGATGCCCGCGTCAATCCCAACGGCGGCGCGATCGCCATCGGCCACCCGCTGGGCATGAGTGGCGCGCGCCTGGTGACCACGGCAACCTACCAGTTGCATCGAACCGGCGGCCGTTACGCCTTGTGCACCATGTGCATCGGCGTCGGCCAGGGCATCGCGATCATCATCGAACGGGTCTGAAAGCCCTGTCCACCGACCACTTTTCGGGCCACGCCGCGCACTACGCGCGCCACCGGCCGTCCTATCCGCCCGGCCTCTTCGCCTGGCTTGCCACGCAGTCGCCGGGCGTCGACCGGGCCTGGGACTGCGCCACCGGCAACGGCCAGGCCGCGCTCGCCCTGGCCGCCCATTTCCGCCGCGTCCATGCCACCGACCTGTCGGCCGAACAGCTGGCGCAGGCGACACCCCATGCGCGCATCGATTACCGGCAGGGACCGGCCGAGGCCAGCGGCCTGGCCGACCACAGCTGCGACCTGGTCACCGTGGCGCAGGCGCTGCACTGGTTCTGCAACGACGACTTCTTCGCCGAAGTCCGGCGGGTGCTCAAGCCGGGCGGCCTGTTCGCGGCCTGGACCTACACGCTGCTGCACGGCGACCCGGCGCTGACCGAAATCGTCCGGGACTACTCGACCCACACCGTCGGCGCCTACTGGCCGCCACAACGGCGCTGGGTGGACCTCGGCTATCGCGGCATGCCCTTTCCCTGCGCCGACATCGAGGTGCCCGAATTCGAGATCCGGCGCGAGCTCACCCTGGACGAGGTACTCGACTACCTGCGCACCTGGTCGTCGACCCAGCGCTGCCTGAAGGAAACCGGTGTCGACCCCTGCCTTGCGCTGCGCGGGCGCCTGCGCGAACTCTGGCCGGAGCCGGGCGCCCGCAAGACCATTGTCTGGCCCATCATCTTGCGTTGCGGGAGGATCGAATGAAGGATGTCGCAAAACCGGAGCTCGCCACCCTGGGCGGCGGCTGCTTCTGGTGCCTGGAAGCCGCGCTGCTGCAGCTGAAAGGGGTCGAATCCGTGGTCTCCGGCTACGCCGGCGGAGCCACCGACAAGCCCGATTACCACAGCGTCTGCAGCGGCAGCACGGGCCATGCCGAGGTGGTCGAAGTTCGCTTCGACCCGGATGTGATCGATTATCGGACCCTGCTGACGGCCTTCTTCGCCATCCACGATCCGACCACCCTGAATCGTCAGGGCAACGACATCGGCACCCAGTACCGCTCGGTGATCTTCACCCACGACGATGGCCAGAAAAAAATCGCCGAAGAGCTGATCGCGGACCTCGCGGCGCAGCGGATATGGCCCGCTCCCATCGTCACCGCCGTGTCGCCGGCGCCGACTTTCTGGCGCGCCGAGGATTATCACCAGAACTACTACGCCAACAATCCCCTGCAGGGCTATTGCCAGGCGGTGGTCGCGCCCAAGGCGGCGAAGTTGCGCAAGGTCTTCGCCGGCCGGCTGAAGGGCGACTGAACGGCCCTACTCGGCATCCGGCTGCCCGCCCGGCACCGCCGCGGCAAACGCGGGCAGCGCCAGGCAGCGCTCGTGGATGCGCATCACCGTCGGCACGTGGTCGAGCCGACAGGCGAAGCGCTGGGCGTTGAAGATCTGCGGCACCAGGAAGATATCCGCGAGCGTCGGCGCGTCCCCATGGCAGAAGGCGCCGGTGCGCGGGTCGCCGGCCAGCATGGCCTCGACCGTGGCCAGGCCGGTTTCGACCCAGTGCCGGTACCAGGCGTTCTTCTGCTCGTCCGACACGCCCAGGGTCTTGCTCAGGTAGCCCAGCACCCGCAGGTTGTTGAGCGGGTGGATCTCGCAGGCGACGGCCAGTGCCAGCGCCCTGACCCGCGCCCGGCCGGCGGCGTCGGCCGGCAGCAGCGGCGGTTGCGGCCGCGTCTCGTCGAGGTACTCGACGATCGCCAGCGATTGCGTCAGGACCGTGCCGTCGTCGTCGAGCACCGGCACCAGCGCCGCCGGGTTGAGCGCCTTGAAGCCGGCGGCGAATTGCTGGCCGCCCTCCTTCACCAGATGAACCGCGGCATACTCGTAGTCGAGGCCCTTCAACGCCAGCGCGATGCGCACGCGGAAGCTGGCGGAACTGCGAAAGTAGCTGAAGAGCTTCATTGCGGTCCTGTAAAAAGTAATATGGGAGCCTTGCCCGCCGCTGCTCGCGCAAAACCCGTGGGTGCGGCAGCGACTAGAATGATCCAACTATAGCCGACTCGAATTCAATGTCCAAGACCGCGGCCGCCATTGCCTCATGCTGCCCATTGCCTGCCGGCGGGCTGCCTGTCGTCGTCGCAGCTTTGCTTTTTTTGCCTGCGGCGACCCTTGCGGCCAACCCGGACCCGGCGTTGCGTCGCAGCGACCAAATCGATCTCCGGCGGCTGGGCAAGGTATCGGAGGACGAACGTTCCGTGCTGCGCGTCGAATGGCGAGCGGGGCTGGCAGGCGTCGACGAGGCCCGCAGCATCGCCGACATGTTCGACCAGCTGCGGCGCCTGGAGGCCGGCATCCGCGATGTCAGCCAGCTGGTCCGCCGCATGCCGACGCCGCCCGTTGCCGCCGCGAACCCGGTAGCGGCGGCGATGCCCGCCGCGGCGGGGGTGGCTGACGCGGACGGCTACGATATGCGCCTGATGGCGGCCAACGTCGCTGCGCTTGTCCTGGTGGCCCTGTGGTGGTTCCGCCGGCGCAAACCCGCCACCCTGGCTGAAACCGGTCCGGCATCCATGCCGCTGCAGGAGCCGCCCGCGGAAGCCAGCCTGCCACCGGCAACGATGTCCGTCGCAACGCCACCGGCGGCAGATCCGGTCACCGTGCCGGAAGCCGCCGTCCCATCCAGCCCGCCCTCGATGCCGGATCCGGTCGTTGCGGCTACTGCAACGCCTGCCGCCAAAGCATCCTGGCCGGCCACCGCGGCATCCGCTGCTGCAGCGGTCGCAAGCCGGCCGTCGTCGCGGATGCCTGTCGGTGCGCCGTCAGCGCCCGCACCGGCTGCGCCGTTCGCGGCCAACGAAACCATGGTTGTCGACTTTTCGCTGGAAGAGGCCGACCCGGAAACGGTGGCGCGCGAAAACGCAAAGTTGCAGACCCTGCGTCCCGCCAGCCGGTCCGAGCCACGGGCGGCTGCACCGGTCGAGCACAAGGTCGACGTCGAACCGACTTTGCAACTGGCGGAAATCATGCTGTCCATGGGGCTCGAGGAGGGAGCGGCGCAAGCCCTGATCGAATACACCGAAGCCAACCCGCGGCACGCCATCTACCACTGGCTGAAGTTGCTCGGCATCTATCGCAGCCGCGGCCTGCAGCACGAATTCGCGGCAACCGCGGAGAAACTGCGCAGGTATTTCAACATCCAGGCGGCGGAATGGGGCACGCCGGCGGCAAGCGAAGTGCCGACGCTGGAAAATTTTTCCCGCGTCGCGGAACATGTGCAGAAAATCTGGACGCAGCCGGAGGAATGCATCAGCTACCTGCGACGACTGCTGGAAGACAACCGCGAAGGCGCACGCGCCGGGTTCCCGCAGTCGGTAGCCGAGGAGATCCTGTTGCTGGTCGAGCTGCAAAAGGACCTGGCCGGCCCCGGTCAGCCAGCCGCGTAGCGCTCCACGCCCTGCTCGATGGCGCCGAAGATGCTGGCGCCATTGTTGTCGCGCATCTCGATACGCACCCGGTCGCCGAAACGCATGTAGGGCGTCTTCGGCGTGCCTTGCTCGATGGTCTCGTACATGCGCAGCTCGGCGATGCAGCAGTAGCCGACGCCGCCGTTGGCGACCGAGGAGCCGAACAGCCCACCCTGTTTGTTCGACACGGTGCCCGAACCGATGATCGAGCCGGCCTCGAGTTCGCGCGTCTTCGCCAGGTGGGCGATCAGTTGCGCGAAGTCGAAGACCATATCCGTTCCCGCGTCCGGCCGGCCGAAGGGCTTGCCGTTCAATGCCACCTCCAGCGGCAGGTGGACCTTGGCCGCGCTCCAGGCGGCGCCGAGTTCGTCGGGCGTCACCGCCACCGGCGAGAAGGCCGAAGCCGGTTTGGATTGGAGGAAGCCGAAGCCCTTGGCCAGTTCGCCGGGAATCAGGTTGCGCAGGCTGACGTCGTTGACCAGCATCAGCAGGCGGACCGCCTTTTCGCATTGCGCCGGCGTGGCGCCCATCGGCAGGTCGCCGGTGACCACCGCCACCTCGGCCTCGAAATCGATGCCCCAATCCTCGCTGGCGGCGAAGATCGGATCGCAGGGCCCGGCGAAGCTGTCCGAGCCGCCCTGGTACATCAGCGGATCGGTCCAGAACTCGGGCGGCAATTCGGCGCCGCGCGCCTTGCGCACCAGTTCGACGTGATTCACGTAGGCAGAACCGTCGGCCCACTGGTAGGCGCGCGGCAGGGGGCTCGCGCACAGGCGCGGGTCGAAGGGCTCGGCGTGGCGCGCGGCGCCGTGGTTGAGGGCCTCATACACGGCCGCCAGCCGCGGCGCCGTCGCCTCCCAGTCGTCCAGTGCCTGCTGCAGCGTGGTCGCGATGTCGGCCACGGTCTGGCAGCGCGCCAGGTCGCGGCTGACCACCGCCAGCGTGCCGTCGCGTCCGCCGCGCTTGAGGGTCGCCAGCTTCATTGCCGGCCCCAGGTCTTGTAGCTGCCGTCGTGCATCCAGCGCGCGTGCTGCGGCGCCTTTTTCGTCACCGCCCACTCGTTGATCATGTCCCATTTCGCTTCGTCGAGCCGCCTCATCATTTCCGGCGTGTGGGTGTTGCAGGCCAGTTCCAGCCGGTGGCCGCTCGGATCGAAGAAGTAGATCGACTGGAACAAGGCATGGTCGGTCGGGCCGACCACCTCGATGCCGTCGGCTTCGAGCCGCGCCTTGGCCGCCAGCAGTTCTTCCATGCTGCCGACCTCCAGCGCCAGGTGCTGGGTCCAGGCCGGCGTGTTGGGGTCGCGGCCCATCTCCGGCCGCGTCGGCAGCTCGAAGAAGGCGAGGACGTTGCCGCCGCCGGCATCGAGGAAGACATGCATGTAGGGATCGGCCTCGCCGGTCGAGGGCACGGCGTCCTCGGCGATGGCGAGGATGAACTTCATGCCGAGATACCTGCCATACCACTCCACGGTCTGCTTCGCATCCTTGCAACGGTAGGCGACGTGGTGCACCTTCTTGACGAGACCCGTCATCTCAGACTCCTTCGCGGGCGATCGCCAGCGCTTCGCGCAGCGTGTCGATGTCGCCGATGTGGTTGGCCAGCAAAAGGATCAGGCGCGCGTTGAGCAGTTCCGACTGCTCGTCGGACAGGTCGCGATGCGCATTGATCAGGATTTCGTAGAAATCGTCGCCCGGCGCATAAGCGGTGAAATAGCGCTTGCCGGCTTCGGACAGATTGGGTTTCAGGTTGAGGCTCATGGCCGCCTCCGCTGGGCCGCCCCGAGGAGGCGGCAGTGTTGAGCATGGAGCCGGCTGGCCGGCGAACCGTGGTCACCCCTTTCCATGGGAAAGGGGTTGGGGGATAGGTTCATGTCTTCTCCTTGCAGGTGGCGCGGGCCAGCGCGGAGTCGATGCGGGCCGCGGCGAAGCGGCGCCAGCGCGCGGCGACGTGCTGGTCCGGACGCAACAGGTAGGTCGTGCCGGGCCGCGCGTCGTAGCGCTGCGTCGCCACGCCCCTGGCATCGACCAGCAGGTCGATGCCTTGCGGCACCGCGCCGGCCTGTCGCGCCACCACCAGCGGCCGGACCGGAACGGCGCCCGAGGCGAGCCGCGCCATGGCCGCGATGACATCGGCCGCGATCGTGGCGGGATCATCTACGAACAGCATCAGGCGGAAGCTGCCGCCGACGTGGTTCAGCAGCCAGTCTGGCGCGTCGCCCGCCAGCACCGGGGCGTCGTCCATCGGCGCGCCGGGCAGCATGCGGCCGCTAAAGCCGTCGGCCGCATCATCCGGCGTGTTGAGGGCGGAATCGACGTAGAAGGCCGGGACCGAGAGGCGGCCTGAATTCACCAGCGCACGGGCGAACGGGTGGTCCCTGGCCAGACCCAGGATGGCATTGCGGAAGGTCCGGCTGGCGCGGCTCTTGGGCGTGATGAAATCGGTCGACCGGGTCGAGTTGAGGATGTTCTCGTCGGCGGCGTAGGCGCGTTCCGCAGTGTAGCTGTCGAGCAGTCGCGCCGGGGCCAGGCCGTCGAGTATCAGCTTCAGCTTCCAGCCCAGGTTGTCGGCGTCCTGCAGGCCGGAGTTGGCGCCGCGCGCACCGAAGGGCGAGACCTGGTGCGCGGCATCGCCGATGAAGAGCACGCGGCCGTGGTTGAAGCTGGCCATGCGGCGGCACTGGAAGGTATACACGCTGACCCACTCCAGATCGAACTCGCGCTCCTTGCCGTCCAATGCACTGAGCATGGCCTTGATGCGCGGAATCACGTTTTCCGGCTTCTTCTCCTCCTCGGGATCGGCGTCCCAGCCAAGCTGGAAATCGATGCGGAAGACGCTGTCCGTCTGCTTGTGCAGCAGCACCGACTGGTTGGGATGGAAGGGCGGATCGAAC
>Ga0268298_10000741_pt1 | contig 41144 bp, 35 predicted proteins | sample WWTPWeurt_MetaG_FD_194462 | JGI IMG/M metagenome (GOLD analysis project Ga0268298, IMG submission 194462) | Activated sludge microbial communities from WWTP in Nijmegen, Gelderland, Netherland - WWTP Weurt | ecosystem: Engineered > WWTP > Aerobic digester > Activated sludge | place...
GGCGGCCCATTGAAGCTTCGCCGGGCGGCGGCTGCCCGCCCATTTCCCCACCGGCTCTCCGCCGTGTTCGCGCGGCGGCCCCATTGAAGCGAGTCGACCCAGTGCTCGCCGCTGTCGACCGCTTCCTCTCCGCCGTGTTCGCGCGGCGGCCCCATTGAAGCTTGAAGGGCGTCGTCATGCCGGCACCGCCCCACCGCCCTCTCCGCCGTGTTCGCGCGGCGGCCCCATTGAAGCAACATCGCCGCCGGTCGCGTCGTCGAGTACTACAACCTCTCCGCCGTGTTCGCGCGGCGGCCCCATTGAAGCAAGCCGCCGCACGGCCCGCTCGACTACGTCGCCGCCTCTCCGCCGTGTTCGCGCGGCGGCCCCATTGAAGCTGCTCGAAGAAGCACGAGTGGAAGAAGTCCTCCTCGCCCCTCTCCGCCGTGTTCGCGCGGCGGCCCCATTGAAGCCAGAGCACGCGGTTGACGCGCCATCCGACCATCACGCCTCTCCGCCGTGTTCGCGCGGCGGCCCCATTGAAGCGGAGTCGCCCCGTGTCCGCGCATGACGCACCTCCTGCTCTCCGCCGTGTTCGCGCGGCGGCCCCATTGAAGCGCCGTAACGGCATCCGGCATCGTCGCCAACCCGGTGACTCTCCGCCGTGTTCGCGCGGCGGCCCCATTGAAGCAGGCTCGTCGGAGGGGCTCTCACGGTGGCCCTCCGATCTCTCCGCCGTGTTCGCGCGGCGGCCCCATTGAAGCCGTCCCTTGCTTGTAGACTGCAACGTAATCAGGCTGCTCTCCGCCGTGTTCGCGCGGCGGCCCCATTGAAGCGTCTCCAGGCCATTGGTCACACGGTTCTTGACCGCCTCTCCGCCGTGTTCGCGCGGCGGCCCCATTGAAGCAGTGGTTACTACTTTCACCGCTGAACCCGCTGCATTGACCTCTCCGCCGTGTTCGCGCGGCGGCCCCATTGAAGCCAGACCTCGACGCGCTCTAGCCGCTGGCACCTGACAGCTCTCCGCCGTGTTCGCGCGGCGGCCCCATTGAAGCGGATCGCGTGCGGCAGGCCGAGCGAGAAGCCGTACCAGCTCTCCGCCGTGTTCGCGCGGCGGCCCCATTGAAGCTTCGATCACGACGAGCTGCGGCAGCGTCGCGCCGCCTGCTCTCCGCCGTGTTCGCGCGGCGGCCCCATTGAAGCCGCTTGCGCCATGAGCAGCGAGTGCCACGCCTTTTCGCTCTCCGCCGTGTTCGCGCGGCGGCCCCATTGAAGCGAGCTGACGCGAGCGCGACAGCTGCACGTCGAGATTCGCTCTCCGCCGTGTTCGCGCGGCGGCCCCATTGAAGCACCTTGACGTAGCCCGTGGACCCGCCGCGATCCTTCTCTCCGCCGTGTTCGCGCGGCGGCCCCATTGAAGCCTGGCCTGCGCGGCCGAGCCGCCGGAAGTATGGGCGCTCTCCGCCGTGTTCGCGCGGCGGCCCCATTGAAGCGTGGCCGCCGCGAGTGTGCCGGCGCTCGGCACACGCCTCTCCGCCGTGTTCGCGCGGCGGCCCCATTGAAGCGGTCGGCGGGACGCGCTCTTTCAGCCGTACCGTCAACTCTCCGCCGTGTTCGCGCGGCGGCCCCATTGAAGCGGCGATGGCTCGCACGTTCGCGGCCCATGCCTCGCCACTCTCCGCCGTGTTCGCGCGGCGGCCCCATTGAAGCCGCGCGGTCGTGCGACTGGCGCTGGAGAGCGCGTGCTCTCCGCCGTGTTCGCGCGGCGGCCCCATTGAAGCAGGCTCGCCGGCACGCCGTAGGCCTGCGAGATGCCCTCTCCGCCGTGTTCGCGCGGCGGCCCCATTGAAGCCTGTAGCTGACCACGCTGTGCGTGGCCTGGAATTGTTCTCTCCGCCGTGTTCGCGCGGCGGCCCCATTGAAGCAGATCGCACCCGATCCGCCGCCGCCGCCGCCGCCGCGAGCTCTCCGCCGTGTTCGCGCGGCGGCCCCATTGAAGCTTCGTGGTCGCCCTCTGGCTGCGTGGGGCCGCGGAGCTCTCCGCCGTGTTCGCGCGGCGGCCCCATTGAAGCTCGACTGGGTCTGTCTGACCGAATAGCCCTACGCGGCTCTCCGCCGTGTTCGCGCGGCGGCCCCATTGAAGCGAGGCGAGCACGTCGTTGGTCTCACGAACGAAGGGCGCTCTCCGCCGTGTTCGCGCGGCGGCCCCATTGAAGCGAGGGCCCGGTGTACGGCTACGATATCGTCAGCGCCTCTCCGCCGTGTTCGCGCGGCGGCCCCATTGAAGCCCCCAACAAGGGCTCGGCGGAATCGCGCTGGCCATTCTCTCCGCCGTGTTCGCGCGGCGGCCCCATTGAAGCCAGCATGTATGCTCCGCCGATACCCGCGACCGCGCCAGCTCTCCGCCGTGTTCGCGCGGCGGCCCCATTGAAGCGACAGTGGACACAGGCTCTGAGTCGCGGTCGCACAGAACTCTCCGCCGTGTTCGCGCGGCGGCCCCATTGAAGCGGCCAGGTCATGTCCTCGCGGGTGCAGATCCAGGCTGCTCTCCGCCGTGTTCGCGCGGCGGCCCCATTGAAGCCCGCGCCTCCCGGTAGTGCTGGAGCAGCCGCTGAGCTCTCCGCCGTGTTCGCGCGGCGGCCCCATTGAAGCGTGATGAAGCCATGCCATCCGCATCCGCCCCTGTCGCCTCTCCGCCGTGTTCGCGCGGCGGCCCCATTGAAGCCTCGTCCGTCCACCCCACGAACGTGTCGAGCCTGCCGGCTCTCCGCCGTGTTCGCGCGGCGGCCCCATTGAAGCCCGCCCACTTCTTCGAAGCCCGACGCTGCTGTTCTTCTCTCCGCCGTGTTCGCGCGGCGGCCCCATTGAAGCGAGAATGTCATCGTCGGTCGCTAGGTCACGAAGCAGACTCTCCGCCGTGTTCGCGCGGCGGCCCCATTGAAGCAAGTCGGAGCCGGGCGGGGAGCGGAGATTCGCGCGCCTCTCCGCCGTGTTCGCGCGGCGGCCCCATTGAAGCAAGGGGCACAAGTGCTCGAAAACTTGACGAGCAAGACCTCTCCGCCGTGTTCGCGCGGCGGCCCCATTGAAGCAGGGCCATCTTGCACCGTCACCCATGAGGGTCACCCGTCTCTCCGCCGTGTTCGCGCGGCGGCCCCATTGAAGCTGGGACTGGGTAGCGACGTGGGCGCGATGCGTCGGCCTCTCCGCCGTGTTCGCGCGGCGGCCCCATTGAAGCGCCCCACCGCAGCAGCCCGGCGGGTTCGCCCCACCGCTCTCCGCCGTGTTCGCGCGGCGGCCCCATTGAAGCCAGCTCCTCGTCCGCGTCGTACGCGAATGTCGCGCCCTCTCCGCCGTGTTCGCGCGGCGGCCCCATTGAAGCTCGCGTCGTCGACACGTGACCAGGCGCGCGCGGCTGCTCTCCGCCGTGTTCGCGCGGCGGCCCCATTGAAGCACCGGCACCTCGAGCGTCTGCCCGATTTGCGACGCCGGGCTCTCCGCCGTGTTCGCGCGGCGGCCCCATTGAAGCAGGTTCACCGAGCTGTCGAAGATGACGCTCGGGGTGACTCTCCGCCGTGTTCGCGCGGCGGCCCCATTGAAGCGGGTCGTCCGCCTCGTAACCAACAAGCACCTGCTGACTCTCCGCCGTGTTCGCGCGGCGGCCCCATTGAAGCGCCAAGGAACAGGTTCCCCGGGCCGACGGCGAGGCGGCTCTCCGCCGTGTTCGCGCGGCGGCCCCATTGAAGCTGCCTGATTGCATGTACGCCGGCCTGCCGATGACGACTCTCCGCCGTGTTCGCGCGGCGGCCCCATTGAAGCCTGGAACAGCGCCGGGAGAAGGCGCGGGCAACTTTACTCTCCGCCGTGTTCGCGCGGCGGCCCCATTGAAGCCGCCTGAGCCTTTGCCCAATCACCCACCAGTTTTGCCTGCTCTCCGCCGTGTTCGCGCGGCGGCCCCATTGAAGCGTGCGAAAGAGGGCTTCCTTCGTCAGCGTCAACTTGCTCTCCGCCGTGTTCGCGCGGCGGCCCCATTGAAGCGCTGTCGCATGCCGCGAGGCGCGTCATGGGTGAGCGCTCTCCGCCGTGTTCGCGCGGCGGCCCCATTGAAGCCCCGAGCCCCTTGCCGATGACGACGAGACGCGCATCCTTTCCGCCGTGTTCGCGCGGCGGCCCCATTGAAGCCGCTACCGAAAGGAAAGTCCCGTCAACCGGTAGGCACCCGGGCGCGCGATCGGCATCGCGAGGCAAGCCTAGCACGGGCCACCCCTCACCGTTTGAGACAGCTCGGATAGTCGAACGAGTCCGGCGTGCACGGCTTGCGAGGTTTCGTCGAGCCGGCGCTCTTGCCTCCCGTGCCGCGCGGACGGATCGGATTCGTCGGGCGCGGCCGCTCGCTCGCCACCGGCGCTGCGCTCTCGACGGCGGGCGGCAGGTCACTGGGTGTCACCGCGGGCACCTCGGTCGTGATCGCGGTGGGAGGCTCGGCGATGGGCGAGAGGCTCGTGAGCGGTGGGGCTTTGCTCGAAGGCACCGTCGTCGCGGGCGCTCGACGCGAAGACGCGAGCACGGACACCAAGACCAAGAGCAGCGCGGCGACGCTGCCCACGATGACTCCGGTCACGACCGCTGACGACTGGCGCGGGCGCTTGGCGGGCAGTGGGACTTCCGCCGCGCGCGGGCTCGACGCGACGCGAGGCTCGGGCGCCTCGAACGCCGTCGCAGATCGTTCGAGCGGCGGCATCACCGTCGTGCTCGGGTCGACCTCGTTCGAGCCGACGACCGGGGCCGGCGGGTAGCCCGAAACCGCCACGCGACGCGTGGCCGGTCGCGCGTCCACCGGCTCCTTTTCGGGGTGTGCCAGGGGGCGGAAGAGCGTGAATGTCCGCGTCTCCAAGCGCGGGCGCTTGCCGGTGTCGTCGCCCGCTGGCTCCGCGCTCGTGTCCTCTTCGAGCAGCATCGCGAGCTTCGCGCGCGTCGTCCCCGCGTGACGGGCCGCGAACGCTGCGAGCTCTTCTTCCAGCTCTTCGCGCAAGCGACCCCGCGCGAGGAGCCAGGTGTCGAGCGCCCGGGCGAGCTCGGCGCCCGAGGCGTAGCGCGAATCGGCCTCCTTCGACAGCAGGCGATCGACGATGGCGGCCAGGTCGCGATCCACGTGGGACACCACGGACGCGAGCTTCGGAGCAGCGGAGTAGGCGACCAGCTTCAAGAGCTCGAGGTCACCGCGCGCTTCGAATGGCAGCTTGCCCGAGCAGAGCTCGAACGCGCACACGCCCAGCGAATAGAGATCGGCACGGCCGTCCACCGCGCGACGCTGCGCGTATTCGGGCGACATGTAGACGATCTTGCCTTTGATGGTCCCGGTGCGCGTGTGCGAGCTCTTGCCCGATGCTTTGGCGATGCCGAAGTCGGTGAGCCTCACGCTGCCGTCGTAGCCGACCAAGATGTTGCTGGGCGTGACGTCGCGATGGACGATGTCGAGCGGTCGGCCGTCGGCGTCTTTCAGCTGGTGGGCGGCGTGGAGGCCGTCAGCGGCGCGGGCCAACACGTACGCGACGAGCTCCGAGGGCATGGGCTCCCCCGCGCGCCGCCCGTTCAACGCGATGCGCGCGAGCGCGATGCCGTCCACGTACTCCATCACGAGGTACGGCCCCGCGTCGTCTTCGCCCCAGCCCACCAGCCCGACGACGTTCTCGTGGTTGAGCGAACCGGTGAGCCAGATCTCGTCGCGGAACATCCGGACGAACTCCTGGTCCTTGGCGTACTCCGGGTGCATGCGCTTCACCGCCACCAGGCGGTGACCGTCGGCCTCGGCGAGACGGGCGAGCTCCACGCTGCCCATGCCGCCGCTCGCGATCTCTCCCAAGACGGTGAGGGAATGCGGGGCGCCGACCTCGGACATGACGGGCTCGAAGCCGCCATTATCCCAGATTTTCCCCGATGGTGCCGACGCCGGTGGTGCCGACGTCGATGGCGCCGACGTCGGTGGTGCCGACGCCGCTCTTCCCGACGCGACTCAGCGGCCTTCGCCCATGCCGTGCTTGCGCATGAGCTTCTGCATCATCTGGCGAGACACCTCGGCCAACGCCGCGCCTCGCGTGACGTTGCCGCCCGAGCGTTCGAGCACGAACTCGAGGTAGGCGCGCTCGAAGTCGTCGCCGGCCTCGCGACGCGCGATGCGGAGCGGCACCACGGAGCCGTCGCGCAACCAGCCCGAAGTGGAAGGGGCGCTCGTGCCGCCTGCGCTCACCGGTGCCGGTTCGTGGTGGAGCGGTCGATCCGGTGTCACGGTCAGGCGCTGCACGGCGTTTCGGAGCTCGCGCACGTTCCCCGGCCAGCGGTGAGCTCGGAACATCTCCCACACGTGGGCGGGCACGTCGCTCAGGCGGCGTGGTGGCCGCTCGAGGCCGAGGAAGTACTCCACCAGGAGCTCGAGGTCCTCCATGCGATCGCGGAGGGGCGGCGTCGAGACGTGGGTCGTGGCCAGGCGGAAGTACAGATCTTGTCGGAAGCGACCACCTTGGATCTCCGCGCGCAGGTTCTTGTTGGTGGCGGCCAGGATGCGCACGTCGACCTGGATGGTCTGCCGCCCGCCGATGCGGCGGATCTCGCGCTTCTCGAGCGCGCGCAGGAGCTTCGGTTGCAGATCGAGAGGCAGCTCGCCGATCTCGTCGATGAACAGCGTGCCGCCGTTGGCTTGCTCGAAGACGCCGATGTGAGTGGTGTGGGCGCCGGTGAACGACCCGCGCTCGTGGCCAAAGAGCTCGCTCTCGACCATGGTGGGCGCGACCGCTCCGCAGTCGAAGACCACGAACGGGCCCGAAGCACGTTGGCTCTGGGAGTGGACGCTCTCGGCGATGAGATCTTTGCCCGTGCCCGTCTCACCTTCGATGAGCAGCGAGACTTCGCTCGGCGCGATGCGCTCGAGGTCCGCGAACAGCTCGCGCATCCGCGGCGCGCGACCGAGCACGTCGCCGAAGCGATCGGTCTGGACCTGTTCGCGGTCGACCGTCTCGCCCAGCCACTGGACGGCGATCCAGGTCTCGCCCAGGGCGATCTGGAAGTCACCGGTGACGAAGCCGTCTTTGATGCGAATGCCGCCGAGCACGATGCCGTTGGTGCTCTCGACGTCGCGGACCCGCATGCCGAGCGGCGTGGGCTGGAGCTCGGCGTGCCGCCGCGACACGGTGTCGTCGCTCAGCACGAGGTCGTTCTCCGGTGAGGTGCCGATGCGAACGGGCGTGCCGGCGCTCTCGACGTAACTGCCGGCGTTGGGGCCGCGGGTCACGGAGACGCGCGCCTTCGCGTAGCGCACGACGGTGGGCAGCGGTCGGGCGCGAGTCGGGCCTTCGCTCATGGAACGGGCGATTTATCGCACGAAGGCCTGGAAGTGCCTAGCATCGGGCGTTCGAACGCCATGGCACCTCGATTCGGTTCGCCGGTTTTGGCTCTCGCCTTCTGCCTCGTGTGGCTGGGATGCGGAGAGAAGCCGGCTGCCCGCCGCGCGCCTCGTCCAGTCGAGGCCCAGCGGTCCGAGCCGGCGTCGTCGGCGCCGACGACTCCCGAGCCCACACCTCTGCCGCCGTCGCCAACCAACGTCGACTGGAAGCTGCCCGCCGACGGCGGGAAGGGAACGTTCCGGGACCTCGAGGTCAGCGTCGTCGAAGTGGTCGAGAAGCGCCTGCTCGATGGCTCGGGCATGATGCGCGTGACGCTTCGCCTGAAGAGCCCCGGGCACGAAGAGACGGTGGCGCTGACGTCGGACGAGCCCAACCTCGAGTGGAACGGATACCGGCTCGAGTACAAGGGCGGTTGGCGCGACGAGGTGGAGCTCAGCGTGCACGTGGCGGAGCGCTGAGAAACCGAGCGCCAATTTTTCCGGCGCGGCTCGGACCACGCGCAAATGTCGCTCGCTCGGGCGTGGGGACCGCCGACCGATCCGCGGGTCTTCGCGCGGTGTGATTCTTGCCCGATTTTGGCTAGTAGCCATGCTGAGCTGGCTCGCGGTCCTCTCCGATTCGCTCCACGTGCTCTTCATGATCGCGTGGGCCTTCGGACTGCCGCTCTTGTTCTGGCACCGCTGGCCGAGGCTGAGCTTCGCTTGCACGCTCTACGCCGTCGCGTTCGTGATCCTCTCGCAGCTCTCGCACCAATTGCTGGGGGAGTGCTTCTTCACGACCCTGTCGCGCTCGCTCTGGGCGAGCGCCGGCGTCCATGCCGACGGCACGTTCACCGGTCGCCTGGTGAATTGGGTCGCGGGTGTGCGACCCACGACCGAAACCGCAGTGTTGATCTGGGAGATCGCCATCGTGGGAACCGCCGTCGCCGCGGCGTGGTCGCTCCTTCGACACCTCCGCAGGCGACCGCCTTCGGGGAAAACCCTGAGTCACCCCTGCTGAAGTGCAGAGAGAGACGCGCGCGCTATGCTTCGGGGCGCGATGTCGAAGCTCGCCCGATCCCTCGCCTGGGGCGTTCGCGCCATCGCCATCGGCGTCGCGCTCCACGCCTTCGGCACGCTGGGGCTGGCGTATGCGGTGTCACACGCGCCCAACGGCCCTAGCGCGCTCGCCAGCGACGATCCGGTTCCGAGCGACGCGAGCGGGCGCGTGGAATCTCGGCGTTTCTCGCTGGAAAGTGGGGGCGATCTCTCGACCTGGGTGCTCGAGCCGCGCAGCGCACCCCGCGGCACGCTGGTCTTGCTCCACGGCGTGCGGCTCGACAAGCACTCGATGCTGCCCGCGGCGCAGGGGCTCGCCGACGCCGGCTATCGCGTGGTGCTCCCGGATCTCCGGGGCCACGGGCACTCGGCGGGCGGCTACCTCACCTATGGCGTGGGCGACGCGCGCGACGTCTCGGGCCTCTTGGACGCGCTCGAGCGCGAAGGCATCGAGCTCGGCCCCGTCGGCGTCCATGGGTTCTCGTACGGCGGAGCGACGGCCCTCGCGCTCGCGGCGACCGAGCCGCGCGTGCGCGCCGTCGTGGCCGTCTCCTCGTTCTCGTCGCTGCGCGGCGTCGTCCGCGACTACGTGAGTTGGCAAGCTCCTTGGCTCGCGCCTGCGGTGCCGAATGCGTGGCTCGATTCCGCCGTCGACATGGGCGGCCTGTGGGCGGGCTTCGACCCGGATCGCGCCGAGCCGGCGGAGTGTGCCGCGCGTGCGCGCGTGCCGCTCCTCGTGATCCACGGCGCTGAAGATCCGCAGATCCCCGTGAAGAGCGCCCACGAGATCCAGCGTGCCGCGGGCCCTCGGGCTCGACTCCTGGTGCTCCCTGGCGAAACGCACGCGAGCATCTTGGCGGATCGCCGGGGTGAGGTCCTGCGCGCGGCGCGGTCTTGGTTCGACGAGAAGCTTCTTCGGTAACCACCGCCTCCGCGCGCGCGAGCAGCGTGCCATCTCGCGGAGGGTGCGGTTCTTCGGTCAGCCCCAGAAGCTCGCGACGTCGATGGGGACCGCGTCGAACGGCTCCATGCGCGCCTCGCGATCGTCACCGAACACGCCGAGCTCGAGCCAGCGCCCGGACTCGAGTCGGTACTCGGTCACCGTCCGCGCGTCGCGATCGACGATCCAGTGGTGCGACACGCCGACGCGCGCGTAGTAAGGCTTCTTGATCAAGAGATCGTGTCGGCGCGTGCTCGGAGACAAGATCTCGCACACCCAATCTGGCACGACACGAATCGGCTCGTCCTCGGGCAGCGTGCTCAGCCGCTCCCGGCGCCAACCGGCGAGGTCGGGAGAAATCTCCGGCGTGTTCGCCAGCTCGATGCCCGGTTCGGGCAAGATCCACCACCCGCCAGGCCCACCTCTACCGTCGTCGAACGGATCGCCAACGCGGCCCGCAACGAAGCGCATGACCCTCTGGTGGGCACCGCGCGGACGCGTCATGGTGTAGAGCACGCCCTCGATGATCTCGCCCTTCACCCCACTCGGGAGCGCATCGAGATCATCGATCGTGGGGACCTTGCGCGCCGAGTCCATCTCGGCCAAGAGCCTAGCACGCAACCATCGAGGCGATGATGAACGCGCGGCGCACGTTCGAAGAAGGGCGAACTGCTTGGTGGGCACGCGGCGAGCACAAGGCGTTTTCCAAGGCGCTGGACGACTTGGCTCGGGTGAAGAAGCGCTGAGCTCCGCACGCAGCCTGCTCATCTCTGCTCGCCGGTGGCGGGAGGCGCCTCCTCGAGCTCGGCATCGACGATCCCGCACGGCCACGGCAACGCCTGATAGTGCCGACGCCGACGCCCCTGTCTCATTTCCCCTTCACCCCGATGGTGCTCTCCCGTGCCGCGCCGGTCAACCGCTGTGCAGAGCACGGGACCGCGACCGTCCAGGCAATGGGCAGGAGCGCGCTCGCGCGAGCCTCGCGAACTCGAACGCCATCGGCTACTCTCGCGAGCATGCGGTACTCGTGGATGCTCGGCTTCTTGTTTGCGCTGACGAGCGCGTGCGGCTCGGACTCGAGCTCGAAGAAGGACGGAACGGGTGGGAGCTCGGGCGCCGGAGGCGGTGCGACCGGCGGCGCAGGCGGCTCGACGGGCGGCGCGGGCTCCGGCGGCACGGGCTCCGGCGGTACAGCGACGGGTGGCACCTCCGCGGGCGGCACCGGCGGCAGCGCCGACGCGGGCGACCCGCAGCTCCTCGGCATCGAGCGCTTCAAGTACCAGGGTGCGTTCCGGATCCCGTCGGCGGACTTCGGCTCGTCGAGCGCGAACTACGCGGCCGGGCCCATCGCCCTCGGCGCCGGCGGCAAGAGCCTCTACTTGGTGGGCCACGCGCAGCAGCACCCGCTCGCCGAGTTCCCCATTCCGAACGTCGTGAACAGCCAGAAGGTCACCGACCTCGCCATGGCGCCCTCGCCGACGCAGGGATTCACGGGCGTGCTCGCGGGGGTTTCCGGTGGGAACTCCCAGAACATCGACTCCATCGGCGGCATGTTCTGGATCGATGGACCGAAGGGTCCCGAGCTCCTGGTCAACGCCTACGAGTACTACGACGCGCCCGCCGACAACACGCACACCACCTTCGTCATTCGCAACGCGAAGGACATCGCCGGCTCGGTGAAAGACGGCTTCTTCTCCTTGGGCGGTGCGGCCCACGCGGGCGGGTGGATGAGCGCCATCCCGAGCGAATGGCAGTCGGCGCTCGGTGGGACCCACATCACCGGCGCGTCGAGCGGCGTTCCCATCATCAGCCGGCTCAGCGTCGGGCCGTCGGCCTTCGTGTTCGACCCGATGAAGATCGTGGGTGCCTCTGCCACGAGCGGCGCCGTGGCCACCACCCCGCTCCTCGACTTCTCCCTCGCTCATCCGCTGCACGCCGATCTCAGCAACGACACCAAGGCCAACAAGATCTGGACGCACTTGTCGCGCGCGACCTTCGGCTTCATCGCCCCCGGTTCGCGTACCTACGTGACCATCGGCCACAGCGGCGGGCACTCGAGCGGCGTCTGCTACAAGTGCGTCCCGAGCGACAACAGCAACTGCGGCGGCTACTGCGCCAACGACGCCAACGACTACGCCCACTTCTACTGGTTCTGGGACGTCGCGGATTTGATCGCGGTGAAGAATGGCCAGAAGCAGCCGTACGACGTCCAGCCCTATGCCTACGGCGAGTTTCCGACGCCGTTCAAGTCACGCGAGATCGGCGGAGGGGCGTTCGATGCCGCCACCGGGCTTCTCTACCTGAACGTGCTCAACGCCGATCACGATCAGGGCACCTACGCCGTCCCGCCGCTGGTCGTCGTCTACAAGATCGAGTGACCCGAGGCGCACACGGAGATTTGTCGCCGCGGAGAGCGGCATGTTCTAAGGTACGTGTCGTCGTGCGGAAGAAGCTCGCGCTCACCCTGGCTGCCGCCGGTTGGACGCTCGGCGTTTCGTCCTGGGCCGAGGCGCAAGTCCCTGCCTGCCCCACTCACACCGGCGACCCGGCCGAGATGGAGCAAAAGGGGCGCGCGCTCTTCGACGAGGCGCTGCGCCGCGAGCCGGCCGACCCCAGGGCTGCGCTCGAGATCCTCACCTGCGTCCAGCGCATCGCCGACAAGCCCGCGGTCTCGCTGCGCGTCGGCACCATCGCCGAGCGGCTCGGCATGAAGCGACTCGCCGTCGAGTCCTTCGAGCGGTACCTCGCGCTGGCCGGGAGCGCCGCGCCCGATCGAGCGGACATGCAGCGGCACATCGACGAGCTGCGAGCCGAGCTCGCGCGTGCTCCGGCCACGAGCAGAGACAAGGGGCCCGAGCCCACACCCCAAGCTCCGGCTGTCGAACCCGAGCCCGCCCACGCCACGCTCTGGCCGGCCTACGTCACGCTGGCCGCGGGCGGCGTCCTGGTGATCGCCGGCGGCGCGTTCCTGTGGTCCGCCAAGTCGCGCAACGACGACGTTCACGATCTCGAACCCGGCAAGTCGTACTGGAACAGCGCCGACGCCAAGGGCGAGATGGACACTGCGCGCCGCGAGCAGACCATCGGCATCGTCGGGCTCGGCGTCGGCTTCGCCACCATCGGCGTCGGCACCTGGCTGTTCTGGGATCAGAAGAGCCGCGCGACGGTCGCAGCGAGCGTGACGCCCCACGCGGGGCAGGCCTCGCTCCGCTTGCGATTCTGAGCGGAGACGTCCGTGGGCAACCTCGGTCTCGTCCTGGTCTGCCTCGTGGTGGGGTTCTTCGCGCGACGCACGGGCCGCTTCCCCAAAGCCACTCCGGACGTGCTCGGTCGCATCGTGATCGACGTGGCGCTGCCGGCGTTGACCGTGATCACCATCCACGAGCTTCGCATCGCACCGGGCGCCGCCCACGAGCTCGCGCTCTTGCTCGCGACCCCGTTCGTCGTGTTCGCGCTCTCGGTCGCATTGCTCGCCGTCGCCCGGCGTGTTTTCGCGCTCTCGCGGGAAACGGTGGCCTGTCTCTTGCTCACGGCCGGCCTCGCAAACACCTCGTTCGTGGGCTTTCCGCTGGTCGAAGCGCTGTTCGGACGAGAAGGGCTGGCGCGGGCCGTGGTCGTCGATCAGGGTCAGTTCTTGGTGCTCGCCACCTTCGGCATCGCGAGCGCGAGCCTGGGCAAGGGAGAGGCGCGACCGTCCGCCCGAGCCCTCGCCGGGCGTCTGGTCGTGTTCCCACCGTTCCTCGCCTTCGTGGCGGCCCTCGCGCTCCGACCCGTGGCTTTGCCGGCGGCTCTCGTGCTCGTCCTCGAGAAGCTCGCCGCGCTGGTGGTGCCGCTGGCGCTCATCGCCGTCGGCTTCCAGCTCGAGCTCGACCGCCGGGTGCTGGCAACCGAGCGGAGAAACCTGATCCTCGGCCTCGGGCTCCGTCTCGTGGTCGCGCCCGCGGTCATCGCGGCGTTGCTCCACTTCGCGTACGGACCGCTGTCGCTCGCGGCAGAGGTCGCCATCGCGGAGAGCGCCATGGCGCCCATGGTGACGGGCGCGGTGCTCGCCATGGAGTCGAAGCTCGAACCCCGACTCGCCACCGCGATGGTAGCGATCGGGGTTCCTCTGTCGCTCGTCAGCGTGCCGCTCTGGGCGAGCCTCTCGGCCCGCCTGTGAGGCTCACGGGTTCACGACGAACTGGCGCTCGCCGTTCTCGAAGAACGCGACGATCTGCCGCGCCGCGGCCAGGCCCGCGTTCACGTTGGCCTCACCCGTCTGGGCGCCGAGCTTCGCCGGCGTCGAGTACACCCGCGCCGCGTACTTCTCTTTGATCAACTGGAGCGTCTCGGCAGACGGCGCGATGTCGGTCGAGTAGCGGAAGTCGGGGCGCTCTTCCAAGACCGCGAGGAGCTCCTTCTCGTTGATGACTTCCTTGCGCGCGGTGTTGATGAGCGTCGCGCCCTTGGGCATCTTGAGGAGCCGGTCTTTGCCGATGGAGCCCTTGGTCTCGGCCGTGGCGGGGATGTGGAGCGAGACGTAGCGTGAGCGCTCGTAGAGCGCCTCGACCGACGACACGGCTTCGACCCCGGCTGCCTTCATGGCGTCGGCGCCCACGAAGGGGTCGAACGCCAGGACTTGCATGCCGAAGCCCTGGGCGATGGTGGCGACGGCCCGGGCCACGGCGCCGAAGGCGTGGAGCCCGAGGGTCTTGCCCTTGAGCTCGCTGCCCGTGGAGCCGTCGTACAGGTTCCGGGCCTGCATCACCATCATGCCGAGCACGAGCTCGGCCACGGCGTTGGCGTTCTGGCCCGGAGTGTTCATCACGGCCACTCCGCGCTCCTTGGCGGTCTTGGTGTCGACGTTGTCGTAGCCGGCGCCGGCGCGCACCACGAGCGAGAGCTTGGCGGCTCCGCCCAGCACTTCCGCGTCGATGATGTCGCTCCGAATGATCACCGCGTCGGCGTTCTTCAGCGCGTCGATGAGCGCGCCTTTGCCCGAGTACTTCTCGAGGGCGACGGCTTCGTATCGGGCGTCCTTCAAGATCGCGAGGATCTGGTCGCGGGCGCTGGCGGAGAAAGGCTTTTCGGTCGCGAGGACGACATGCTTGGACACGGCTCGGGCCTCCTTGTGGCTCCGGGCCTCGTAGCGCGGCCGCTCGGGGCGAGCAACCGCCCCGCTACGCGCAGACAATGCGCAGCGGACTCAGCCCCACTCGCACACGTATTCGCAGTACTCGTCACCGCGGGCGCGACACTTGGTGTGCGTCACGCGAGGCGCGCGACCGCCGCAGAGCTCGATGGCCTTCTCGTGCCAGCCCACGACCGTCAGGCAATCGTAGGTCGAGAAGGTCTTGCTCTGGAGCGTGCGCAGGATGGCTTTGCGGGCGCCGGCTGCTTGGTACGTGCGCGCGCCCGTGTCGTAGTAGAGCCGGTAGATGGCCGAGGCGCTGCGCAAGAGCCCGTGAGGGTCGCGACCCGCGACGAACAGCTTCTGCGTGTCGCCGAGGTTGTGCTCGGCAGACATGGCGCCCATGAGCTTGAAGGTCTCTTCGCCGCCACCGAGCTCTTCGGCGATCACGCGATCGAGTCGCTCGCCGGCCTCGAACGGGTACCAGACGTTGGGCAACACGGTCCCGGCGAACCACTTGCGATCCTCTTCGCCGAGCGCCCGCAGCACGCGCCGCACGCCGTCTTCCCCCCGGAGTTCGCGCACGAACGCGAGTCGCGACAAGACGACGCTCCCGCGAATGGAGCCGGTGTGAGCCAAGCGCCCGTGAGGATAGTCCAGTTGGGCTCGCGTCGGGTGTGCAAGCTCCGCGCCCGTAACTCCACGGACAGGTCGGCGTTCACTGCAGGGTGACGAGCGTGGAGCGTTCGAGCGCGGCTTCGAGCGAAGCCGCTCCGACGCCGACGAACAAGAGGCCGTCGGTCACCGTGAGGGTGAGGTCGCTCTGCCGGTCGAGGAGCGCCTCGAGAGCCTCGATGAAGCTCGGTTCGAAGGAGCAGACCTCGACGGCGTGCGCCCGATGGATCTCGCCGGCTTCGGCGGCCCGGCGCAGGAGCGTGAGCTCTTGCGTCGTGAACAGGCGCACGCGCGGGCAGGCCTTGGCAGCCTTGTGGATGCGCTCGACGGAGGGGGAGCCGACGTCGATCCACGCCGTCATGAGCCCGGTCGCGTCGCGCACGGACACCGGTGGCTCGTCGGTCGACGACACTCCGCCCTTGCTGAACTCGATGCCTTCTTCGTACGAGAGGCAATAGGCCAAGGCGCGCGTCACGAGGTAGCGCATGCTCTCCGACGGATGCCGGGCCAGCCGCAGATCGAGCTTCTCGTAGACCGCGCGGTCCACGTCCGAGAGATCGACCTGCCAGCGGTAGATGGTAGCGGTGAGCGCCATGCTTCAGTTCGGGTCGGAGAAATCGGCCAGAGTCCAGTCGAGGGACTCTTGCAGACGTTCCCGGCTCGATGCGTCGAAGTAGTGGCCTACCTTGCCCATGCTGAAATAGCGAGCCTCGATCCCGGCAGCCGCGAGCTTTCGGGCGGTCCTCTTGGCTTTGCCGGCGGTCTGATCGTGCTCGCCGGCCACCAGCGCGATGCGCACGATGCCCGCCTTCGCGAGGTCTCGCGCGCTGGGCTCGGTGCCGGCGTTCACCAACATCATGCGTTGCCAGCGACCAGGTGAAGCGAGCGCCACGCGCAGCGCGGCCGGCGCGCCGAGCGAGTAGCCCACGAGGGTGCGGCGCGCCGTGTCGACACGATCACCAGCGCTACCCACGAGCAAGTCGAGGCTCTTGTCGATGCGGCGCGAGAGCGTCGCGGTCTTTCCCACCCACATGGCGCCGCTGCCCTCGCACGACGCCGGACCCGGAGGACAGAGGAGCCAGGTCGAGCTCGCAGCCCCTTCGAACACCGGGCACTCCCACTCCGGGAGCGCGCACATGCCGTGCAAGAACACCGTGACCGGGCGCTTGGCGGCCTCCGCGCGGGGCGGGTGATACCAGGCCGGGCGCTTGCCTCCGACGTCCAGCGTGCGAAACCCGGGCGTCGCGTCACCGCTGTCCGCGGCGCGCGCGTAGCCAAGCACCAACGCGCTCACCGCGAAGACGACCAAGAAGCGCACGTCGCAAGCATAGCGCGACCGACTGGCGATCGCCGCCGGCGAACGCGCGCTTCGCCAGCCAGCGTTGGCAACATCGCGCAGACTTCGGCGCGATCCCCGGCCGGCACGTCGCGTGCAACCTCTCGCGCGTGCACCTCGGCCGAGATAACATGGGCAGCATGGGCTCGACGTTCGTCGCGCTGCGCTATGCGATTGTCCCCGACGGCGATGCCTGGGTGCTCCCCGAGGGCAAGGTGCCGGAGTCCATTCCCCATGAACGCGCGGCGGAGCGTCTGAAGTCGGTCCTCGTGGAGTGGGCCAAGAGCCTCGATCGCCCGGTGACCATCGCGCGGAACTTCGCCATCCGCTTCTGGCGAGACGCCCCCCGCGTCGGCATCGACCCCGACGTCTGCGTCCTCGATCCGCCGCCCCCGGGGGTGGACCAGGCGGGCAGCCTCATGCTCTGGCGTGAAGGCCGCTGCCCTCCGAGCGTCAGCTTCGAGATCGTGAGCGAGAACCACCCTCACAAGGACTACCGCGACGTGCACGAGCGCTACGCGGCCATGGGAGCGCCGGAGCTCTGTGTGTTCGATCCGCTGCTGGCAGGTCCCGCGGCGCTCGGCGGTCCGGTCGCCATTCAGCTCTGGCGGCGGGACGAGACGGGCACGTTCGAGCGCGTCTACGCGGGCGAAGGGCCGGTTCATTGCCAGGCGCTGTCGGCATTCCTGCGCGTGCGGGGTCAACACCTGATCGTGAGCGATGACCCCCAGGGCCTCCGCGAGTGGCTCCCGGCGGCCGAGCGCGCGGACCAGGAACGCGAACGCGCGGACCAAGAGCGCGAACGCGCGGACCAAGAGCGCGAACGCGCGGACCAGGAACGCGAGCGCGCGGACCAAGAACGTGAAGAGAAGGAACGCGAGCGGAGCGAGCGGTTGAAAGCGGAAGAACGCCTCGCGGTCCTCGAGCGCCGGCTTGCGGCCGGCGAATCCGAAAGCTGAGCGAGACTTCGTCTCCGCTCCGGCCGAGCGCGACCGCACCGGCGGAGTGCACGGCAGCGCGCGCCCCGAGTGCATGGCGGGAACTTTCCGCGGTTTCCTCGGGCTTTCTGCGACGGCACGGCCCTCGCAAAGAGCCCGGGCAAGGAGGCATCACATGACGTTCGAGATTCGTTTTTGGGGAGTTCGAGGCAGCATCGCGGCGCCGGGTCCGGAGACCGCCGGCGTGGGTGGCAACACCAGCTCGGTCGAGGTGGTGTGCGGGGCGTCACGTTTCCTCTTGGATTCGGGGACCGGGATCCGCGCGCTGGGCGACGCGTTGATGAAGCAGGGGCCGGTGGAAGCCACTCTCCTGCTTTCGCACCACCACTGGGACCACATCCAGGGGCTCCCGTTCTTCACGCCCATCTATCTGCCGACCACCCGCCTGACCGTGGTGGGTCCGCAGGCGGATCGATTGAGCAACATCGACGTGCTCGAGCACCAGATGTCGAGCCCGGTGTTCCCGGTGCGCCTCGAAGAGCTGCCTTGTCACCTCGAGACCCGCGAGGTCATGGCGGGTGACGTGCTCGAGCTGTCGGGCGCGCGCATCCGCGTCGCCAAGGGCAATCACCCGGGCGGCTCCCTGGCCTACCGCATCGACTACGCCGGGCGCAGCGTCGTCTACGCCACCGACACCGAGCACTACTCGTGCGTCGACCCGGCGCTTCGCGCGCTCGCCGAAGGCGCCGACGTGCTCATCTACGACTCGCAGTACACCCCGGCGGAGTACCGCGGCGACGCCGGCCCGTCGCGCGTGGGCTGGGGGCACTCGACGTACGAGGACGGTGCGAAGCTCGCAGTCGCGGCTGGGGTCGGCGAGTTCGTGCTCTTCCACCACGACCCGCGCCGCACCGACGCCGGCGTGGCGGAGCTCGAAGAGAAGGCTCGCGCGCTCTTCCCGTGCTCGGTGGCGGCGCGTGAGGGCATGAAGATCGCCCTCGATGCCCGGGCGGCGGCCGCCTGAAGCGCGGGCTCAGGCATGGCGCACGGATTCGCGGTTACTCGAGGGACCCCGCGGAACACCGCTGGGCTATGCTGGCGGGCATGCTCAGGGGTCTCGGAAAAGGGTGGCGTTGGGGGGTTCTCTCGGTGTCGGGTGTGTTCCTGCACTCGGCGTGCAGCAGCGACGAGGCCGACGCCATTCGCCGCGCAAAGCTGGCGGAGGGCTGCCTCATCAACAGTGACTGCAGCCAGAGTCCGGACCAATTGATCTGCGCCTTCCAACGCTGTCACATCCAGTGCAACAGCAGCGCAGACTGCGACACGGGGCTCCGTTGCGTGCTCGGCACGAAACCCGAGCACGTCTGTCTGCTCAAAGAGGAGCAAGACTGCAAGCTGTCTTCGGATTGCCCCGACCCTCTGGTGTGCGGCCCGGACGGAGAGTGCCGTGACCAGTGCAAGACCAACTCGGACTGTGTCGAAGGACAAGAGTGCACCGACCACATGTGCGCCGATTCGGCCGAGCTGGTGAACGGGCGGCTGCCCGACAAGCTCTCCGACGGTGGCGCAGACACTGGAAGCCCACCGCCGGGCGTCGGCTTTCCTTGCGAGTACAACTCGGACTGCCAGGGGACGCTGGTCTGCAAGGGAGGTTCTTGCAAAGAGGAGTGCAAGGCCGACACCGATTGCTCGCCGGGCATCCAGTGCGATCCGGCGACGCATCGCTGCCTGCCGAAGACATCCGACGCGGGCGCCGACACGAGCACCGACGTCGGCCCAGACGTGAGCCTGGACGGCGGAAGCCCCTGCAAGCTCAACAGTGATTGCGCGGCGCCGCTCGTGTGCAGGTTCGGAACCTGCGAGCCCGAGTGCAAGACCGACGTCGACTGCACGAACGGGAAACACTGCGTGAACCAGAGCTGCGTCTACTCGGCGCCGGACGGCGCGCCGCCGGGATACGGCACGCCCTGCACCCACACGAGCCAGTGCTCGAGCGGCCTGGTTTGCGTGCCCGGCGGAGTTTGCGCCTACGAGTGCCTGAACAGCGGCGATTGCGACATGGCCGCCGGCTTCTGCTGCCTCTCGCACTTCTGCGTGAAGGGCGGCGCGAGCTGCAACCCCGACGGCGGGAGCGGTGGCAGCGGCGGCACCGGCGGCACCGGCGGCACCGGCGGCACCGGCGGCACCGACGCCGGGAAGTCGTGCACCACCAACGCGGAGTGCAGCGACAACGTGGTGTGCAACGGCGTCGAGCTCTGCGTCGGCGGGCACTGCGCGCCTCCCGGTCCCGTCTGCGACGATCAGAATCCGTGCACCACGGACGCGTGCAACGCGAGCACCGGTCAGTGCGAGCACACGGCGACCGTTACGCCCGTCGACCAGGACAACGACGGCCACTACGCCATCGCGTGCGGCAGCGGCGCCGACGACTGCGACGACAAGAATCCGAAGGTGTTCGCGGGCGCACCGGAGCTCTGCGATCAGCTGGACAACAACTGCAACGGCTACGCCGACGAAGCCTTGTGGAAGGCGCAGCCGGTCACCACGCTGGCGACGGCCAGCTACTACCAGGGCAAGCAGATCTTCGACAACGTGCCCGGGGGGCCCGCCGTCATCCGCATGGGCGACGGCTCGTTCCGGGTGCTCGCGGTCGCCAACGACACCTCGGTGGGCGCCATCCGGGGCTACAAGCTCGATGCTGCGTTGACGCTGCAAGGCAGCGCCACCGATCTCGCGACGGGCCCCGATGCAGTGTGGGGTCTGGGCGCCGCCACCGACGGCACGAGCCTCGCGTTCGGAACCACGCGGTACGACACGCCGACCACGAGCCAGACGGCGACGGTGTTCCGCACGGACGGAGCTTTCGGCACTCCGATCGGCACTCCGCTCGCCACGGTGAACGGCTACGCCTACTCGTCCGGAGCCAACCTGATGGCCTCGCGACCGGACATCGCCTGGAACGGCAGCGAATACGTGATGGTCTGGTACGACCGACACGCGGACAATTCGACGCAGCCCATCTACGCCGCGACCATGACCGCCGCTGGAGTCGCCACGACGCCCCATCTGCTCGATCCCGGCTCACCCTTGGCGTTCACGTCGTACGGAGCGCAGTACTCTCCGCACGTAGCGGCAGGTCCAACTTCGACGCTGGCCACCTGGTACTGCAGCTCCCAGTCGAGGACCTGCACCGCGATTGGCACCAAGAACCTGAGCGGCCTCGCGACGCCGATCACGCCCACGTCGAGCTATCTCGCCGGAGACACGGAACGGCCCCTCGACGCCATCCACGTGGGGACGAGCTTCATCGTTCTCGCGAGAAATGGCTCCAGCGCCGGCTACCACCTCTATCGCATCCACGAGTCCACCGGGGCGCAGCTCGCCAGCATCGAGCTCGCGTCGGGCATCGCGGCGCACGACGCTCACATCGCGCCCGTAGCCGGTGGCGTTCTCTTGACGGTCGCGCGCGGCAACTACGTCTCGTTCGCGTGGCTGCCCGAAACGTTGAACGTCCCGTCCATCGTGCTCACAGATCTCGACATGACGACGACCACGAGCGCGGCCTGGGTGACGCCTGTGGACGCGACCACGTTCGCGATGGCTTGGCAGGACGGCTCGCTCCGGGCGAGGCTCGTCAAGTGTCAGCCGTGACTCCCCATTCCTGGCACCGAGCTCCGGGCGTCAGCCCCGCTTCGCCAACTTCTCGAGGCTCGACGGAATCAACGCGAGCCCGGCGATGAACACGATCGTCGCCAGCATTTGGAGCAGGGACGATACGATGCTCAGCGTCATGGAGGTCGCGGGGCTGCTCGTCCCGAGTGCGAAGCGGACGCCTTTCATCGCCGCCAAGATCAGGAACAGCCCGCCGAGACCGGTCGCCATGAGAATGCCGGCGGGCGTGGTCTTCAGCTTCACCAGGGCGATCACCGCCGCGCCGAGGGTGACGAAGAGCGAGACGTAGGAAAGGATCTGCGCCACCAGATTGAAGAGCTCCCGGGAGGAGTCAGCCATGGGCCACCTCCGGCTCCGCCACGACGGGTTTGAGCAACCCGATCCCGATGACGACACCGATCCACGCCACGACGTTCAGGGCCTGCATCAGCAAGAGCACGATTCGATAGATGGAGAAGCCCGAGGGCGGCAGCGCCCGGACGAGCACGAGATTGCTGAACGCAAAACCAGCAGATACGACGAGGCTCAAGCAGAGCGCCGCCGAGAGCACCCACGCCCCGGTGGTGGAAAGCCTCTTCTGTCCGCAGCGAACGGCGGTGACGATTCCCGCAGCCAGTGCGGCGAGGGACAGAAATACGTCGAACACGTCGAGAATTCCCAGGATGGCGCCCATGCGTCGGGACTAACCCAGGCAGGCGGACGAGCCAATCCGGATCGCGGTTGGACGGGGCCGCCGGAGGCAGCTATCGTAACTGGAGATTGCGTCGCATCTTCGCCCTCGCCATCGCCTTGATGCTGCTGTTCCCCGCGGGTTCGGTCAGCGCGCAGGCGTTCTTCTGCCACATGCGCGGGCAGGTGACGGCGAAGTGCTGCTGCGGCGACCAAGCCAAGGACGAAGACACACCCTCGGGGCCCAGCGCCTCACAGGGCACGTGCTGCGACTCCCGCACGCTGTCGGCATCCGCTGATCGGCGAACGCTGACGTCGAGCGCCGAGTTGCCGGCGATCCCTGCACCCGTGGTGCTGGCCGTCCTTCCCGTGATCGACTTCGCGGCGCTGCCCGTGGAACGCGTGGAAGCTGCGCCGCCTCGCGCGCGAGGGCCGCCGAGGCCTGCGCCGGCGCCGCTCTTCATTCTGCACCGCTCTTTCTTGAGCTGAGCTCTTTCTCGGTCCGAGCTGCGCGAGCGTTCACGCGTTCGCGCTCGACGTGATCGTGTGCCCGCGCGGCCGCGATTCCGAGACGAGAAGGAGTTTTGCCGTGGATCATCGAAGAGCAAGGAAGAAGAACGCTTGGGCGGCGCTGGCCGTCGCGCTGACGCTCGTCGCCACCGGCGCGTCGGCGGAACCCGGAAAGGCAGATCCGCTCCGAGAGCGCGCGACGCGCACGCGGCTGCTCAAAGAGGCGCTCGAGAAGAGCCCCGCAGCGCGGGCGGCGGCGCATCGCGAGAAGGCCGCCAAGCTCCGCGCGAAGGCCGCGAGCAGCTTGCCCGATCCGGAGCTGATGCTCGAGGTCTGGCAGGTGCCGGTGACCCGCCCGTACGCAGTGAACGACGCCGGCATGATCATGGTCGGCGTGAAGCAGGCGATCCCAGCGCCAGGCTCGCTGTCGCTCAAGGAATCGGCGACGGAAGCCGAAGCACGGGTGGCTCGCGCCGAGCGTAGCGACGCGACGCGACGCTTGGCGCGGGAGGTCGGCCACGCCTTCGCGGATTACCTCGCCGCCTCGAGTGAGCATCACATCCACGAGCACCACATCGAGGTCGCCGAGCGGGTGCTGCGCGCCGCGCGTGCACGCTACGCGGGCGGCGGGATGCTCACCGACGTCTCTCAGGCCGAGGTCGAGCTCAGCCGCTCGCGGGCCGACGCGGCCGGAGAGATGTCGCGCTTGCGCTCCCTTCGGCGCCGGCTCAACGCGCTCTCGTCGCGGCCCGTGGAGGCGCCGCTCGGTCCGCCGAACGACGAGGGGCTCGTGACCGTTGCCCTCTCCGCGGAAGAGATCACGAGCCGTGCTCTGGCACGTCGCCCCGATCTCGAGATGGCGCAGGCGAAGCGCGCCGCGGCCGAAGCCGAGGCGCGGGTCGTCGACCGAGAAGCGAGCGCGCCGTCGTTCTCGGTCGGTGGCCTCTACTTTCCGCCCACCCGTGGCATGACCGAGCACGGCTACGGGGCCTCGCTGTCCATGTCATTGCCCTGGGTTTGGGGCGGACCTCGGGGACGCAAGACCGCGCAGCGCGAGACCATCCGCGCGTCCCAAGCCGACGCGGATCAAGCCCGGCTCGACATCCGCGCGGAGGTGGCGATGAACCTCTCCGCGGTCGAGAGCGCCCTCGATCGCCTCAAGGTGCTCAAGCGAGAAACCTTGCCTGCGAGTCGGCGCAACCTGGAGTTTGCCGTCACGGGCTACGAGAGTGGCGGCACTTCGCTCATCACTCTGCTCACCGCTCGACGCGACGTCGTGGACGTCGAGCTCGAGATCGTGATGGCGCGCGCGACCCTCGATCACGCCCTCACCGAGCTCGATTTCGCCGCCGGCACCGAGCTGCCGCGCAAGAGCGTGAAGCTCGACTGAAGGTCTTTGGAGACAGCCATGTCCGAATCCGAATCTCCCCGATCCGAATCCCCCGAGGCCGAGATGCCTCACCCCGAGCCGCCCGAGGTCGAGCCGCCGCCACGCGGTGTGCGCGGCATGGCCCTGGTGCGCTGGGCGCTGATCGTGCTCACGGCCCTGGCCGCCGGGTTTTCGTGGTGGTCGTTCGCGCGCGCCGACGACCACTCGGCACACGCGGCCCGCTACTTCTGCCCGATGCACCCGGAAGTGACGTCTGCGGTGCCGGGCGAATGTCCGATCTGTCAGATGACGCTCGAGCCCATCCCGAAGGATCGCCTGCTCGCGGCGTCGGCGTCCGCGACTCCGGCTGCACCTCCGCCGAGCGCGGGCGGCGCCACCGTGTACTTCTGCCCGATGCACCCCGAGGTGACGTCGCCGACGCCGGCACGTTGTCCCAAGTGCAAGATGAAGCTCGAACCCCGCGCCGCGGGCCACGACGACGCGCAGTCCACGGACGCCGGAGCGCCGATCGTGGGCTCGTCACCACCGGGCACCGCCGACGTGGAGCTCGCGCTCGACCGAGTGCAAGCCATCGGCGTGCGCACCGAAGTCGCGCAAGAAGCGCCGACGTCCGCTGGGCTTCGGCTCGCTGCCAACGTCGAAGCGCCCGAAAGCGGAGTCGCCGAGGTCCACGTGCGCGCGCCGGGCTTCGTCGAGCACATCGCGGTACGCGAAACCGGTGTCCGCGTCCGCCGCGGTCAGAATCTGCTCTCGGTCTACAGCCCGGAGATCTACCAAGCACAGAGCGAGCTCCTGGCGATCAAAGACTGGCCTGCCCTGGGAGAGGGCAAGAGCTCGGGGGATCGCGCGAAGAAGAAGCTCGAGCTCCTCGGCATGTCCAAGCGCTCGGTCGATCAACTGGTCGCCAAGGGCGAACCGATGCGAACCGTCGGCGTGGGCTCGCCCATCGCGGGCTACGTGTCCAAGAAGAACGTGGTGCTCGGCTCGTACGTCACACCCGAAACCACACTCTACGAGATCGTCGACCTCGAGAAGGTCTACGTGATCGCCAACGTGTTCCAGCGCGATCTCGCCTCGGTGAAGCTCGGGGGCGAGGGCGCCTTCAGCGCGCCGGGACTCGAGAAGCCCGTGGTCGCCAAGGTCGACCTCGTCTACCCGAAGGTGGACGCGGACGCGCGCACGACGCGGGTGCGCTTTTCGGTGAAGAACCCCGACCTCACGCTGCGCCCCGGACAGTTCGGCTGGGTCGAGATTGCAGGTTCCGCTCGCACGGTGGTGGCCGTCCCGCGCGACGCGCTGATCGACACCGGCCTCGAACGCTACGTGTTCGTCGAAACGGGGCCTGGCAAATTCAGCCCGCGCCGCGTCGAGGTCGGCTCGGAGCTCGGCTCCGACCGCATCGAGCTCCGAGCGGGCGTGCACCCTGGCGAACGCGTGGTGTCGGGCGCGACGTTCCTCATCGACTCCGAGAGCCGCCTCAAGGCGTCGCTGCGCGGCAGCGGTGCCCCGCGAAGCGACGACCACTCGAACCACCCGAAGCCATGATCGGGAAGCTCATCGACCTCGCGGCACGCCACCGCTGGCTGGTGATCCTGGCCTGGATCGCCATCGCCATCGGCGCGGTGAGCGCCGCGCGCCGAGTTCCGCTCGACGCGATACCGGATCTTTCGGATCCGCAGGTCATCGTCTTCACGGAATGGAAAGGGCGGTCGCCCACCCTGATCGAAGACCAGGTGACCTACCCCATCGCGAGCTCGCTCCTCGCGGCGCCCAAAGTCTCGGCCGTGCGCGGCTACTCCATGTTCGGGATGTCCTTCGTCTACGTGCTGTTCGAAGAAGGCACCGACCTCTATTGGGCGCGTTCGCGCGTGCTGGAATATCTGGCGACCAACCGCGATCGCTTGCCCGAGGGCGTGAGCCCGACGCTCGGCCCCGACGCGACCGGCATCGGTTGGGTTCACTCCTACGCGCTGGTCGACCGGAGCGGCAAACACGACCTCGCGGAGCTGCGTACGCTCCAGGACTTCACGCTGCGCTACGCCCTCGAGAGCGTGCCCGGGGTGGCGCAGGTCGCCGCGGTCGGAGGCTACGAGCGCCAGTATCAAGTCAACGTCGACCCCGAGAAGCTCCGCTCCCACGGCCTCAGCGTGGACGACATCGGTGCCGCCATTTCGCGTTCGAATCGCGAAGCGGGCGGACGGGTGATCGAGCTCAGCGGACGCGAGTATTTCGTGCGCGGTCGCGGCTACCTGGGGAGCTTGGACGACATCGGGCAGATCGCGCTCCGCGCGGGGCCGGCGGGGGAACCGCTGCGTATTCGGGACGTGGCGGAAGTGCGCGCAGGCGGCGAGATCCGCCGAGGCCTGGCCGAGCTCGACGGCAAAGGCGAGACCGTGGGGGCCATCGTCGTGGCCCGGCACGGCGAGAACGCGCGCTCGGTCATCGAACGGGTCGAAGAGCGACTGAACGAAGTGAGGAAGACGCTGCCAGCGGGCGTCGAGATCGTCGAAACCTACAACCGGAAGAGCCTCATCGATCGAGCCATCGACACGCTGAAGAGCGCGCTCATCGAAGAGGGCGTGGTGGTCAGCGTCGTCATCTTGGTGTTCCTGCTCCACCTCCGAAGTGCGTTCCTCCCCATCCTGAGCCTGCCCCTGGCGGTCGTGACGGCGTTCATCCCCATGTACTTCCTCGGGGTGCCGTCCACGATCATGAGCCTCGGAGGCATCGCCATCGCCATCGGCGCCACCGTCGACGCCGAAATCGTGATGATCGAGGCCTGCCACAAGAAGCTCGAGCACGCGCCGCCGGACCTCGGCGCGAAGGAACGCGCGCGGCTCCTGGCCGAGGCAGCCAAAGAGGTCACGCCGGCCATCTTCTTCTCACTCCTGATCGTGGCCGTCTCGTTCATCCCGGTCTTCGGGCTCACCGGCCAAGCCGGCCGCATGTTCCGACCGCTCGCCTACACCAAGACGTTCGTGATGCTGTCGGCCGCTGTCTTGAGCATCACTTTGGCGCCGGCTCTGCGCGACCTCTTGCTCCGCGGTCGCATTCGCAGCGAGGCGAATCACCCCATCTCACGCGCCATCCTGAAGGTGTACCAGCCCTTCGTGTACGTCGCGCTCCGGCGTCCGATCACCACGCTCTTGATCGGTGCCTTCGCCATCGCCTCGGCGGTTCCGCTCTATCTCCGACTCGGCAGCGAGTTCATGCCACCCTTGAACGAAGGCGACATCCTCTACATGCCGACCACGCTTCCCGGCATCTCCATCGAGGAAGCGAAACGACAGCTCGAGCGACAAGACGCCGTGCTCGCCACCTTCCCGGAGGTGAAACGCGTGTTCGGCAAGATCGGCCGAGCGGAGACCCAAACCGATCCGGCGCCCCTGTCCATGGTGGAGACCGTGGTCGAGCTCCACCCGCAATCCGAATGGCCGAAGGTCCACCGCCCGCGCTGGTATTCGGGCTTCGCCCCCGCGAGCGTCAAGCCGCTCCTCGGCAAGCTCTGGCCCGAGGAGCGTGCGGAGAGCTGGGAAGAGCTCGTCGCGAAGCTCGATGCGCACCTCTCCCTCCCCGGCTGGACCAACGCTTGGACCATGCCCATCAAGGCGCGCGTGGACATGCTCACGACCGGCGTGCGAACGCCCGTCGGCGTGAAGATCTTCGGCAGCGACCTCGCCTCCATCGAGGCCGTCGGCGAGAAGCTCGAGTCGGTGCTGAAGGGCGTGCCCGGCGCGCGCAGCGTGCTCTACGAGCGCTCGCTCGGCGGCACGTACCTCGACGTGGTCCCGCGCCGCGAGGTGCTCGCGCGCTACGATCTGGACGTCGACGACATCACGGGCGTGGTCGAGGCCGCCGTCGGAGGAAACCCGGTCACCGTCACGGTCGAGGGACGCAAGCGCTACACGGTGAACGTCCGCTACAAAGAGGACTTCCGCGCGAGCCCCGACAAGCTCAGGCAGGTCCTCGTACCGCTGCCGAGCAAGGCAGAAGCTCGAAGCCTACCGCTGGGAGACCTGGCCGACATCCGCGTCTCGCACGGACCGCCCATGCTGCGGAACGAAGCTGGTCTGCTCGTCGGCTACGTGTACGTCGACCTCGATCCCAAGAGAGACGTCGGCACGTTCGTGACCGACGCCAAGCGCGCGGTGGCAAGCGCGACCGAAAGGAACGAGCTCGCGCTCGGTTCCGGCATGTACTTGGCCTGGACGGGTCAGTACGAGCTCCTCGAGCAGATGCGTGATCGCATGCGAGTCCTCGTGCCCCTGGCTTTGGTCATCGTGCTCGTACTGCTCTATTTCCAGTTCAAGAATCTGACCGAGGTCTTCATCGTGATGCTCTCGATCCCGTTCGCGCTGGTCGGGAGCGTTTGGGCACTTTGGCTCCTCGACTACCGGCTATCGACCGCCGTTTGGGTGGGGGTCATTGCGCTCGTCGGTCTCGCCGCTCAGACGGGCGTGGTCATGATCGTGTACATCGACCAAGCCTTCGAACGCCGACTCGCGGCCGGTCTCATTCGCAACCTGGAAGACATCATCCACGCGCACACCGAAGGCACGGTGCAGCGGGTCCGCCCGAAGCTCATGACCGTCTCCACCATGCTGCTCGGACTCGTGCCCCTGCTCTGGGCCACCGGCAGCGGCGCCGACGTGATGAAACGCATTGCGGCACCCATGGTGGGCGGCCTCGCGACCAGCGCCTTCTTGACGCTCGAGCTCATCCCGGTCGTCTACACGTATTGGCGCTTCGCGCAGCTGAAGAAGGCGCAACGCACGGGACGGCCGCTGCGAGAGGTGTGCGGGTTAGGATGAGGCGCCATGATCCGCACCCGAGGCGCTTGGACTTGCTGCGCGTATCTCCTCGCGTTGGCGCCCACCGGGTGCCGTAAGCCGCCCAGCCTCGATCAACGCATGGGCGGCGCCTGGCGAGCGTCCATGGATGTGGGCGCGCTGGCTTCCAAGGACCCATTGGTACGGGGCACAGCCAAGGTCTTTGGTTCGAAGCCGCTCCGCATCTACCTCGACGTCGGTCCGACGAGCCTCGAGGTGCGCCGCTGGTCGCGCGCGGACGAGCGCGACGTCAGCGAACACGCTTCGTTCTCTCGGCTCGGTGGCGACCGACTCGAGCTCGTTACCGCGCACGGCACGTTGGCCGTCACGGTGGAACCCGCGGCGTGCAACGCCGAGGGGCAGTGCCTAGAGTTGAGGTTCCATCCCGACCCGTCGGCGTCGACCGAAGCTCAGGCGGCCATGGGCTTCCTCTTCGGCTGCGACGACGCCGAAGGGAAGATCCAGTGTGAGGGCCGGCGAGCGCTCCGGACGTTCTACCGCTACCCGAAGGATCAGGCGGAGTAGCGCCGCGTCGAAGACCCTCGCGTCCTCGCGGGAGGCGTAGTCACAATCAGCGAATGAGAAATGGTGTCCTCTTTCGGCTCGCCCTCGTGCTTCCGAAGCAGTCGGTCGCGGCGTGGAAGAAGCTCCCCATTCGGGACGAGCGTTCGCGTATCCCGGGTACGCACGAAGCGCACGAAGGCGGTCGGATCTTGGGCTCCGAGCTCGGCGTCTCGGGAGTGAAGACCCTGAAGGCCGCCCTCGAGAAGCTCGACGAAGCTGGTCTCACCGTGGAGAAGAAGGACGTCGCGAGCTGGGAGAAAGCCGAGATCGATGGCGAAGAGGGTGTGCGGATCGAGACCAAAGGGGCGCTCAAGCCGGACGCCACGGTGCAGAAGCTGCTGAGCCTTCTGAAGAAGCAGGTGAGCGACGGGGAGGAGTTCACTCAGGTCGAGCGCGATGGGAAGGACGGTGAGGTCGAGGTCTTCGGTTACCTGAGCGGATACGACGCCCTGTCGGACCACTTCCTGCCGCTCATGATGCTGGGTGCAGCCGCCGGGCGCGCAGGCGGCAGCGGTAGTCTGGTTTTCCTGGGCGACGTCGAGCTCACCGACGTGGCCGTGATGGTGCGCGCGACGTTCTCCGAGGCCGGCGTCGAGCTGGTGGAGTATCCCGATCCCCAGGACGTCACCGACGTCGAGGCGCGTGCCATCAGCGACGGGTTCGGTGCCCGCGCGGAGAGCGGGGTGACGGACGCCTACCAACGGTGGCTCGACAAATTCGAGGAGAAGAAGGCTCGTCGGCTCTACGCCGGTCGCGTGGGCTGGCTCCGACCCGACGGCACCTACGCCATCGAGCCGCGTTTCCGCTCCGCGGGGAACTTCTCGGAAGACTTGGCCGCGGTCGCGCTGGAGGGACCCTTCGACTACGGCTACGTCGATCGCAGCGGCAAGGAGGTCATCGCCTACCGGTTCTTCTCGGCCCGCGCGTTCCATCAGGGGCGTGCGCTCGTGCAGCCCGCCATGGGGCGTCACGGCTTCATCGATCGGAGCGGCGAGCTCGTGATCCCCGACCGCTACGACCATGCCGAGGACTTCGCGGAAGAGCGCGCGGTCGTGGGGGTCGGAACGCTGCGCGGCTACGTCGATCTCGCCGGCAACGAGATCGCACCCGCGAAGTACCAAACTGCCCGCTCGTTCACGGACGGGCTCGCCTTGGTTGCCGAGCACGGCCCGAACCAACGCGGCGGGTTCGGTTTCTTGGATCGGGACGGGAGGGTCGCCGTCCCGCTCGCCCTCGAAAACGCTTCGGTCTTTCACCAGGGCTACGCGCTGGCGTCACGCAACTCGCTCTGGGGGTTCCTGGACCGCAGCGGCAAGTTCCTGTTTCCGCCGCGCTACCTCCAGTGCGGCTATCTCGTCGAGGGTCGAGCGCTAGCGCAGCTCGACGGCAAGTGGGGCGTCGTCGACGCGCGGGGCGAGGTCGTCCTGCCTCACGCTCATGCGGTGCTTCGCGACCACTTCGAGTGGTACGTGGCGACGAGCGCAGAGGGCTCGACGTTCTTCTCCAAGCAAGGCGTGGAGGCGTTCCGTGTGCCCTACACGAACATCGGGGAGCTTCGCGACGGCCACATGACCGTGTCGAACGGCTACGCGGGCCCCTACGGATACATGAATCGCGAAGGTCGCGTGGTGCTACCACCACGCTTTCGCTTCGCCGCTCCCTTCTCCGGGGGCCGCGCCATCGTGCAGTTCGAGGACGAAAACTGGGGCATCATCGATTTGGATGGAAAGGCCGTCCACACGTTCGACTTCTCGCTCTTGCCCTCGTGTGGAGCGAGCCGCTTCGCTGACGACGGCATCGCCTACATCGAGTCTTTCGGCCGCTTCGGTCTCGTGGACCGAGACGGCAAGCTCATCCGCCCGCCGGAGTTCCAAGAGCTCTACGGATTCGGCGACGAGCAGATCTGGGTTCGGTGTCCCGAGAACTTCGCTTGAGATGAGCCGGCGCCCGCAGCTTCCACCCTACGACGCGACGGCCCCGCTCGTCGGCGCCACGACCAAGATTGGAAGGCCATCGGAATCGCTCAGCACGAGCTCTTGCGAGCTGGTCCGATAGGCGTTCTCGGCCGCGGGCTCGTAGGAGCCCGAGCCGTGGGCGACCGCGGTGTCGCCATCGCACAGCAGGGTTTCGCCGAGCTCCAACTCGGAGTCGAACGGAAGGCCGCGCGCGTGGAGAAAGTGTGTGACCCGCCTCACGGCTTCGGCCTCCAACACGCGGCAGCTCTGCTCGGGCGCGGGCAGCACCACAGCCAGCGTCTGCGCGCGAATTCGCACGCGCCCGCCTTCGCCCTCGAGGTGCATCTCACACCCGTCGGAATCGTCCACCAGGGCCTCACCTACCCAACCCACCAGGCGAAATGCCACGCACGGCCGTCCCGAAAGCGGTGCGACCGCGTGCTCGCCGCGACTTGCCCGAACCATGCCCGAGGCTCGAGCACTCCGGTGCATGCCGAGCTGGCGGAGCGCCGCCTCGGGTCCGCGCGCGGGTTCAGTTGCCTCCCTCGTTGCGCGGAGCGCGTGGAGACCGCGACGAAGACACCACAGCCACCACCTGAGCCCCAACGACAATGGGATCGCCGCGAAGACCAGCAGCAAGGCTTGGCCGACCACCAGCACCGCGGTTCGCGCGAGCACGTCGCCGATGGACCTCCCGACGAAGAAAGGCTTCGGAGTCGCGAGCTCGAGTGCGAGCTCGAGCGCGAGCAGCAGGACGTAGCCGAGCAGGACGGCGCTCCGCCAGCGGCGCACGAGCAGCGCTCGAAGTGATGCGACCGCGTCGCCGACATGCGACCGGCGTCGGGAACCACCTCGCGGAAACGCCTCGACGCGGAGGCGCCCCTCGACCCCGCGGCTGATCGTGGCGATCCGTGAACGCCCGAGCCATGCCACGCCGTGCACGATGCCGATCCAGGGGAGCGAGAGCACGGCAGCGAAGCACAGCGCGACGCCGGTGAAAGCGACTAGGTTGATGGCCGGCGTCACTGCCCAGCGAAACGCCTCCCCACCGACCTGGGTGTCGCGCACGCTGGTGGCCGCCACCACCACGCCAGCCACGAGCGCGACGAGCGCCCCCAACGACGGCGGCGCGAAGGCGACGAGATCGCGGATGGCTTGCCTCGGCGCCGAGGCGCGGAGCCCCCGCAACGCCGTTTCGGGAGCGACCAGCAGTGCGCCGCAGCGCGGGCAGGCCCGCTCGCTCGCAGGCAGTCGGAGCGCGCAAGGCGCGCAAGCGCGTGAGAGGTCGTTGCGCATGGGCGATCTTCAAGACTCGACGACCAACGCACCGACCAGCAGCGACACGACGCGGCTGCGGATCTCAGCCTCGTTCCCCGGGGGCGGCAGCGGGTCCCAATGGCGATGCATGGCCCAAAACGCGATGGTCTCCAGTACGAAGCGCGCCGTCAGCTCGGGGTCGAGGCCGGGTCGCAGACGCGAGCGGCGAGCACGCAGCCACGCGGCGAGCGCGCGCTGGGCGTCATCGCGCCGCTGTTCGTACCAAAGCGCCCCGAGCTCGGGCAGATCTCGCGCACAACGATCGACCAACTTGAGCCCCACGCGATTGTCTTGGACGCGGTCGAAGAACAGCTCGCACACCTTTCTCGCTTCAGCTTCCACTTCGTGCGCGCGCGCGTTCCGTGCCGGACGCGAAGACAATCCGAAGTCGCCGTGCTTGGTCAGCTCCCGCTGTACGCGTTCGAAACGTCGAGTCGAAGGTGGACCACGCAGTGGGAGCTCGGGCAGGAGCTCGTCGACGGCGTCCCCCAGCGCGAAGCGAAGCGCAAGGTCGAACATGGCCTCCTTGCTCTCCACGTAGAGATAGAGCGTTCCTTTGGCGACACCCGCCGCCAGCGCGACGTCCTCCATTTGTGCGCGCTGATAGCCCGCGCGGATGAAAACGTCGCAGGCGGCTCGAGCGATCTCCGAGAGTCGCGTGGGGGGCTTTCTGCGAGCCACGCACCGACTCTAGGTCGTCCCGAGCCGGAGGCCCGGAAATCCTGCAGCTTGACAAAACTGACCCATTGGGTCATTAATACCGGATGTGGACGAGGGCGTGCCGGTGGCTTGCGAAGGTCGGCGGTGCGAGCCTGCTCACCGGGTGTGGTTCCGACCCGCCGAACGACGCGTGTGAGCCGCGCCTCGGCCGATCGAGTGAGCTGCCGGCGGCCGTGAAGCTCGGCGCCGAGCCCCAAGGCGTTGCCCTGGCGGATCCGACCTTCGAGGCGCTGCCCGGCGCGCACGCGGAGTTCGGACGACTGGGCGGGACGGCGTACCAGATCGAGTTGCCTGATCGCTGGAACGGCGGGCTCGTGATGTGGATGCACGGCTTCGAGAACTTCGCCTCCGAGGCGCAGGCCACACCTCCGGATTTTCGTCGCTACCTCATCGGCCACGGTTTCGCGTGGGCGGCCTCGAGTTTCAGCAGCACGTCCATGGTCCCGAGCCTCGCCGCAGACGAGACCGCGGCGCTCTGGGATCACTTCGCGAAAGTCCATGGCCGACCCTCGCGCTCGTACGCGGCCGGCCTCTCGATGGGCGGTTGGGCCGCGCACCTCTCCGCGGAGCGCTATCCCGATCGCTACGATGGGGCTCTGGGTCTCTGCGGTGCGGTGGGCACGTCTCCTGCGTTGCGCATCAGCATCGAGGTGCTGGTCGCCGCGGCCTTCGCTGCAAAGGTGACGCCGGCCGAGTTCGACGCGGCAGCCAGCGTCCAGAAGCTCCTCGACGAACGCATCCGCCCGGCGCTCCAGGATCCCGAGGTCCACGCCATCTTCGAAGACGTCGGCATCGCGCTGAGCGGTGGGCCTCGCCGCTTCGCGCGGGAGGGCTTTCACCTCGAAGAAGAGACGAACCTGACGCGTGCGGCGCTGGCGATCCTCACGGGACTCGTGCCCGAGCGCGACGAGCCGTACGAGCTCAGCGCCGTGCCAGGCGTGACGAGCGAGGAATTCGCCGCGCAAGCCGTCCAGCCGAAGGCGAACCCATCGCTGCTCGAGACATTCGCGCAGGGCATGGAAGTCAGCGGCGAACTTCGTATGCCGCTCGTGACGTTGCACACCACCGGAGACGGACAAGTACCACTCGACCAGGCCCGGATCCTGAACGCGCGTGCTTCCTCACGGGGCAAGGCCAGCCTCTTGGCCACGCGCGTGATCGAAGACTCGGGGCACTGCGGCTTCACCACCAGCGAGCAGGCGCTCGCGTTCGCGGCGCTGGTGAGCTGGGCGGAGTGCGGGAAGAAGCCTCGCGCCACTCCGCTCGCGAAGCACGACCTGGAGAACCTCGACCCCACGTTCGCGCTCTTGCCGCGAGCGGGCAGCGACGCCGAACAGCAAGTGCCTGGGTTCGACGCACGCCTCGCGCTCGGAGGAGCGTTGAGCGTGGATGGCGAGGCGTTCGATGCAGCGTTCCTCGGCGCAACCGTGCTTCGAAATGGGCTTGCGGCGGCGTGTCAGGTCGGCCTGGTCCCCGTGCGCCAAGGGAAGTACCAACTCGAGGTGCTGGCGGATGCCGAAAGCGCGGGCTGCGGCGCTCCGGATTCCGAGCTCCTGCTCTGGACCCATACGCAGGGCCAGTTCCTGCGCACCACGACCTCCTTCGCATGGCCAGCGACCGGTGCGAGCGCCGCCTTCGACGCGAGCTTCTCCAGCGCGAAACCCCAAGGGGTGGCGCCGGTATTCCGGGAACTTCGCGGGGAGGCCTTCCACGAAGACGGCAACACGGTCGCCCCTGGCACGCGCATCGAAGCGCGCATCGGCGACGTAGTGTGCGGCGTAGCTTCCACGCGACGCACGGGGAGCTACGAGGGTTTCGTGCTCCACGTGGTGGGACCCGATTCCGTGCCTGGGTGCGAACTGGGTGCACCGCTGTCTTTTTGGGTCGGCAACGCACGCGCGCGGGAAACTGGCGTGAACGACTCCAGTCAGCCGGAGGTGTTGGACCTCACGATTCCTTGAAGCGGCCGCGCGAAATGCTCGTCCATGCCAGCCTGAAGAGTCCGCGCGCTCAGCCGACGGGACGCCGTCTCGCCCGGGCGTTCCTCAGATGATAGGGTACTCGAACTCCGTCGGGCTCGCCCCGCGAGGACCTCGTGACGACCTGGGGACCTGGATTCGAGATTGCCGGGCGCTATCGCCTGACCGAGTTGCTCGGCCGCGGCGGTATGGGCGAGGTCTGGCGCGCGGAACACCTGGCGCTGCACTCCCAGGTCGCCATCAAGCTAATCGAGCCGCGCTCGGCGACGAACGAGGCCGTCGTGCGGCGGTTCATGCAGGAAGCGCGCGCGGCGGCGGCTCTCGAGAGTCCCCACGTCGTGCGCACCACCGACTTCGGGGTGATCGACGGAACGCCCTACATCGTGATGGAGCTCCTTCAGGGCGAGAGTCTGGCTCAGCGCCTCGAGCGCATGCGCCGGCTGTCGCCGGCGGAGACGGAGCGCGTGATTCGACACGTCGCCCGCGCGGTCTCCAAAGCCCACGAGGCGGGCTTCGTTCACCGTGACCTGAAGCCGGACAACGTGTTCATCGTCGTCAACGACGACGAGGAGCTGGTGAAGGTCCTCGACTTCGGCATCGCCAAGGCCATGGGCGGGTCCTTCGGAGAGCAGGCGACCAAGACGCGAACGGGCGCGCTCATGGGCACGCCGTACTACATGAGCCCGGAGCAGGCGCAGGGGGACCGCAGCGTCGACTATCGGTCGGATCTCTGGTCGATGGCCATCATCGCGTTCGAGTGCCTGACCGGCACGCGACCGTTCGACAGCGAAGGGCTCGGCGCTCTCGTGATGCAGATCTGCGCGGGTCCGATCCCCATACCTTCCCAGGTTGCGCCAGTGCCTCCGGGATTCGACGAGTGGTTCGCGCGCGCGACCTCGCGGGATCCCGCGGGAAGGTTCCAGTCCGCGCGCGAGCTCTCGGGCACGCTTCGGCACGTGCTCGCGCCATCGGTCGACACGGAGTTCACCGGGACGAGCCGAGTGGTCTGGCCGATCCCCGGTCCTCAGACCCACTCGAGCACCGCGTCGAGCGTATCCGCGGCCACGCCGATGCCGGCTGCCCTGGGCGCGAGCACCGCCTCCCAAGTCACCCCCGGAGCGTTGGCCCTGACGGCGGGGAAACCCCCGCAGGGCCGCGGTGCGGCGGGCATCGTGATCGTGCTGGCCTTGATGGGCGTCGTAGGCCTCGCGGTCGCTGGCTTCGTCATTCATCGCGTCGTGCGCGGCGGTTCGGAAGCAGCTGCGCGAGGCCCGGACCCGGCCGTGAGCGTTTCGCTGCCCGGGGCGCACGACGACCCCTCGACTGAGGCACCGAGCCCCTCGGTGGCGGCCCCCGCGTCGAGCACGACCGCCGGCACGAGCTCCACGAAATCCGGGACCCCGGTGCCCACCGCGAAGAATCCAGCCAAACCGACGCCGTCGACGACGGCGACTTCCAAAGGTCGCCTCGGATTCTGATTCGGTGTTTCATGTCGGGGATGCGGAGATTCACGCTCTGGTCCCTGGCGCTACTCTTGGCTTCTGGCGTGGCTTTCGCCGAGCCCGACGCCGCAACCAAGGAGAAGGCTCGCGATCTGGGGCTCAAGGGCCTCACCGCGTACGACAACGGGGAGTACCCGCGCGCGGTCGAGCTTCTCGAACAGGCGTACCGCATGTATCCCGCGCCGACCCTGGGCCTGTATTCGGCTCGGGCCCTCGCCAAGATGGGGAGGCTCACGGCCGCGTCGGCTCGCTACACCGCGGTGGTGCAGATGCAGCTCGCGAAGAACGCCTCGGAGCAGTTCAAGCAGGCCAAAGCGGACGCCGAAACCGAACGCGCCGCGCTCATCCAGCGCATTCCGCGACTGCGCGTCGAGGTGGTGGGCGCGACGGGCAGCCCGGTGGTGGTGATCGACGGCGTCAGCGTGAACGCTCAGGAGGTCGGAACGGGCGTCGCGCTGAATCCGGGCGCCCACGACGTGCGCGCGAGTGCCGACGGAAAAGAAACGACGATGCAGGTCGCGCTCCAGGAAGGCGAGACCAAAACCGTGACCCTCGAGTTGACGAGCAGCGCTCCGGCGCCAGCCCCAGCTCCGACCCCTGCACCGGCCGCGACGCCGCCGCCGACCACCAGCCCGCCCGCGCCGTCTGCAACGCCGCCCATGACGCAGCCGCCACCACCGGCCCCTGCGCCGAAGCAGGGCTCGGGCTCGCGCACCGCGGGTTGGGTGCTCATCGGCATCGGCGGCGTCGGACTCGGCGTCGGTGCCGTCACAGCGGTGATCGCCAACAACAAGAAGTCGGACCTGGAGGGCGTGTGCAAGCCCGACATCTCGCATTGCCCCGAGAGCTCTCGCGGCGTCGTGGACGACTACAACAACCTGCGCATCGCCTCGAGCGCGGGCTTCATCGGCGGCGGCGCAGGCATCGCCATCGGCGCCATCTTGCTCGCGACCGCTCCGAAGTCGAAGGAGAACGCGCGCCGTGTCACGCCCTGGGTGGGCGTGGGCAGCGTGGGGATGCGAGGTCGGTTCTGATGGACGCGCGAACCTTCCGCCTCTCACGCCTGGTGTTGCTGGCGTCTGCACTCTCGTCCGCAGCGTGCGCGCTGCCGCCCGCGGACGTGAACGAGGGCTCTACCGTCCAGCGTGACCCAGCGGCCGACCAGTGCGACGCGCTCGTGAACAAGATCTGCGACGCCTATGTGCCGTGTGGCGTAGCCCACGCGGACTGTGTCTCGCAGACCAACCAGGCGTTCCAGCAGAACTACGGCTCCACGTGCAGCGGGGCGGATGCCGTCAGCTCCACCTACCAGACCTGCCTCTCGGATCTGAACTCTCCGCTGAATTGCAGCGCACCGGAGCTGCCCGTGAACTGCCAGGGCGTCATCCTGTTCAACAAGTGACCCGCGAAGCGCTCAGAATTCGGCGCCGGCCATCAAGAAGCCGCGCGAGCCGCTGTAGTTGACCTCGGCTTTGTCGCCGAGCGCTTCCACCGTGTAGAGGTTGATCTTGTAGTACTGGTACATGACGTCGGCGCGCAGCCGCACGCTGGGACCCACTGCAAACATGGCGCCGACGCCGACGCCGACCTGGAGGCCGGGACGAGCACCTTCCAGCGAGTCGCACCCGCTCGCGCCGAGCGAGTTGCAGCTGTCTTTGACCTTGTCGAGGTCGTCGCGCAGGTCGCCCCCTGGAATCAACGCTTTTACCCCGAGCTGACCGCGCGGCACGATCCACACCGTGGGTGAAGCCGGGATCGCGGCGTCGATTACGAAGGACACGTCCACCTCGGAACCGATGGTGTAGTCGCTCGCGTTCGGCACGTCGGGCTCGACGTCGTTCTCCAACAGGTAGCCGAAACCGGGCCCGAGGCGCAGGGTGGGGCCGACCCGGAAGAGAAGATCGGCGCCGAGCCCAAACGCGGTCTTGTGGTCGTAGTCGACACCCGTGCTCGAAGCGCACAGGTTGCCGTCGCACTTCTGCTCCCCGGAACCGAACGGAGCGAGGAGGAGGCGAGGCGCGATAGTGAAGGACTTGATCCGCTCCTCCTGTGCCGCCGGTGGAGGCACCGGCCCAGGGTAGGGCGGAGCTGCCGCGGGCGGCGGCGCGCCGGGGGCGGGAGGGGGTGGGGCAGAGCTCGCGGGCGGCGGCGCTGCCGGTGCAGGCGCTGCCGGAGGCGCGGACTCGGGCGGTGGAGTTGGAACCGGAGCGACGGCTGGGGGCGGCGCGGCCCCCGCGGGCAGGCATTCGCCCTTGTCCGAACAGGTCTCGTTGGCGGCGCACGGCGGATTGCACGCCAACACGCAAGCACCGTTGGCGCACACGTACCCCGAACGACATTTGGGCGCGCACTCTTGTGCCTGCGCTCGCGCATCGCGCGGAGTCGAAACCGCCACCAGCAACACGCCCAAGACCCCCGCGGAGAGGGTCCACCCCGAGACGCTCATGTCTCGTCAGTAGTCGAAGGCTTTGCTCGGGGAAATGGGATTCGTCTGGGTGTATGCCGCCCGTCAGGGCGCTTTCGACAGGCCGTGACGCGCCAACGCCGCATCGAGGGCTGCCTCTCCGTCCTTGCCGATGAGAACAGTGCGCTCGCTCGTTCCTTCGAAGACCTTCATCTGAAGGCACTCGAAGCAGATCGCGAGCTCGACGGCCTTGCCCTGGGCCTCGAAGCGCAACCCGTGCCTGGGCAAGAAGCACTTGGCAGCCCGACCGTCGCTCGAGGCCATGGCTTTCCGAGCCGCGTCGACCAGCGCGTCTCGCTCTTCCCCGCGGAGCTCGGCGCGGCCCAGCACTCGATGACCATGGAATTGCCCTGCCGTCGACGCATTCGCGCCGACATTCTCGGACGCTTCGGGCTGGAGCGCATAGAGCTCGGCGCTCGTGGCGCGGTCGATGATCGACTGCTCTGCCGGTTGGAAGCCCGAGCTGGCCGCGCAGCCTGCCGTGAGCTCGCACGCGAGCACGATCGAGAACAGACCTCGCATGCCGCCCAGGATGCTCGAACTTCGCCTCGATGAACATCTCCGAGGAGCGGTCTCCGTCTGCTCCCGCCGAACGCACCCGCCCCTTGCTGGAGCAGGAACCGCACCGCTCGGGAGCGTCGCGCCGGAAGCCTCCTCCCTTTTTCGGGTCCCGCTGCACGGCATGCTTTTCGCACTGAAATGCCGGCGATGATCCCAGTGCGAGTCGACACGTGTTCGACGGGGCACGCTATGCTGGACCCCGCACCGCGCTACATGTCTCGGCTCTCGTTGCTCATCGACCTGGCGTCCTTGCTCGGACGCGAGGTCGACCTGGATTCGCTCTTGGCGACCGCCTGCGAGCGCGTGGCCGAGGCGCTGCGCGCCGATCGCGCCAGCATCTGGCTGGTGGACGCCGAGCGTGGCGACCTGGTGACCCGAGTCGCGCTCTTGCCCGAGGTCACCGAGCTCCGGCAACCGATGGGCAAGGGCATCGCCGGCGTGGTGGCGGAGAGCGGCAAGACGCTGCGCGTCGACGACGCGGCCAACGAACCGCGCTTCGATCCCAGCGCCGATCGCGCGACCGGCTATCACACCCAGAGCCTCCTGGTTGCGGCGATCCGCGAGCACGGGCGAGCGCCCGTTCGCGGGGTGATCCAGCTCCTGAACCGCAAAGACGGGCCCTTCGACGCCGAAGACGAGCTCTACCTCGAGGTGCTCGCGCAGCAGCTCGCGCGTGCGCTGTCGCTCACCACGTTGCGCGCGCCGGACGAGTCCGGCCCGGGCCTCATGTTGCGAGGTCCGTTCAACCGCATCATCGGCCGGAGCCCGGCCATGCGGAAGGTCTACGAGCGCGTGGGGCTCGCCGCGCAGACCGACGCGACAGTGCTCTTGTCGGGTGAGACCGGGACGGGCAAGGGGCTCTTCGCCCGCGCCATCCACGTCAATTCGCCGCGCCAAGGCGGGCCGTTCGTGACCGTCGACTGCACGACGCTCCCGGCGCAGCTCGTCGAGAGCGAGCTCTTCGGCCACGAACGCGGAGCGTTCACAGGAGCCGAGCGCCGCGTGCGGGGCAAGGTCGAGCTCGCCCACGAAGGCACGCTCTTCCTCGACGAGGTGGGCGAGCTGCCCGTGGAAATGCAGGGCAAGCTCCTGCGCTTCCTGCAAGATCGCGTGTACGAGCGTGTGGGGGGGCGAGAAACGCTGCGCGCGGACGTGCGGCTCGTGTGCGCGACGCACCGCGATCTCGAGAAGCTCACCCGTGAAGGCAAATTCCGAGAAGATCTCTTCTTCCGCATGCGCGTCGTGGTGATCGACGTGCCGCCGCTCCGTGCGCGCGGCGCAGACGAGATCGAAATCCTCGCGCGTCACTTCGCCGAGATCTACGCCGAGCGCTATGGCCGGCCCCTGCCCGTGCTCGAGGCCGAGGCGCTCGACGTGCTGCGCCGCCATCACTGGCCCGGCAACGTGCGCGAGCTCGAACACTGGGTGGAGAGCGCGGTGGTGCTGTCGCCGGACGGTCGCATCGCCGAGGAGCTCTGGCCAAGGTCGCGACGGAGCGAGGAGCTCGGCACTCCACCGGCCGCGAGACGGGCCGACGACGGCGTGGTGATTCCCCCAGGTCTCAGCCTCGACGTCGCGATGCAGCACTACATGCGCGCGGCCG
>Ga0268298_10000742_pt1 | contig 41067 bp, 42 predicted proteins | sample WWTPWeurt_MetaG_FD_194462 | JGI IMG/M metagenome (GOLD analysis project Ga0268298, IMG submission 194462) | Activated sludge microbial communities from WWTP in Nijmegen, Gelderland, Netherland - WWTP Weurt | ecosystem: Engineered > WWTP > Aerobic digester > Activated sludge | place...
GCCGCACCACTTGCTTACGCCGTTCGTGCAGTTGCTCAAGTGTCGAATATCTTGCGTCGTCTTTTTCCATTCGTCCAACATGGGGGCTGACCCATAAATTTCAAGCATTATTGTGCCGAGTCAATATCTTACTGCACCAACTGGCCTACCCATTCGGACTGACTGGAGAGGCCTCTGACAAGTGGAAGAGGAATCGCCCCGGCAAGAAAGCCGGACCCAGCGCCCTTCCTTCCAAGAATTAGGCCAACCTGACCGCTTACCAAATCTGATTTCTGGACCGGCGCCCACCTCTGCGAAGGTTCGCAAGCGCCTCGTCACCCTGGGCAACAATGACCCCATCCGGGCAGAAATGCTCCAGAAAAAGGGTCGCGTGGTGGCGGTTGGCCCCAGCCTCGGAAATCCTGCGCCAACGCTCGCCTCTGGATTTTGACCAAGACCCGTCACTCTGGCCCAAAGCGTACAGGCGTACCTCACGGGTCTCACAGCGCATCCCTTCGAAGCTCACGTTCCGGACTCCGGAGGGCGCTGAAATCATCAGTGTGTATCGCACAACGCCGTCTCGGCCGACCGAAAGAGACTTCGCGTCTACACAAAAACGATTGACGGTTGCGGCACTGACATAGAACGGCAGACAGTCCACCTCACTCGGCGCCACAGGAAATCCAACGTCGGCTTCCTCCCAGCGCTGTAGACGAAAATCGTCTTCGACCTCGGCAACAGCGCTACCGGCCGCCCATACCAGCAGTGCGGCGGTAACGCCAAAAACAGAACCACTACACCGTGGCATCTTGCGAAATGGCAGCCTCAATCTCGGCGAAAGTGCGGGCAACTTCAGTGTTGTGCATAGGAATCCCAAGTTGCCTTGCAACCTGGGAAGCGGAGAATATTCCCCTCACCATCTGCCGATTGGCAACCACATCATGGTCTACCACCAAGGCATGCTGCCGCCCTGTCCGCTTTAGCGTCTCGACGATCGCACCGACCCGCGCCCGCAAGACATCTCCCATTTCGAGCACTTCGATTTCAGACCCCGGGGTCATGACATCCACCACCCGAATCTCATCATGCCGCATGCCTCGCTTGCTCACCATCTGCATGGGACGCTCGCCGAGAATGTCGCGCGCCGTGACGACTCCGATGACGTTAGCCCCCCGATCGACAACCAGCAGCGAGCGAACCCCCCGCGCGATCATGGCCTGATTCGCCACGTCGATATGGGTTTCAGGATCTATCGTCGCAGCAGGAACCAGCCTGAGATCAGTCATGACCTCTAGTGCGGGCGACTCGACGGTGACCGGCTGCGGGGAAAACGACGCCGGCTGATGATATCCGGCTCCAGATTCGAGCCGGGAAGAGGTGAGCTTTTTCTCCGTTACCATGATTCCTCCTTCTCCTTACGCGGGTTGATCGACCTTCGTCAGCTTGTGGGAGTCAGATTCATTTGCCTGCTTTCGGTTCCGGCGGCGCAATCCGTGCCTGCGATCCGCATCAAGATATCGGACCAACTCGTTGAGAGCCAACTGGTACACGTTGCGCTTGAACTCGATAACGACATCCAGAGGCACCCAATAGTCGTTCCAACGCCATGCATCGAATTCAGGTTTTTCCGTCGCCCTGAGGCTCACGTCAGTGTCACGGCCCACCAATCGCAGCAGATACCAGATTTGCTTTTGCCCACGATAAGAACCGCGCCACTCCCGCTTGATCCATTGTGTCGGCACTTCATAGCGCAACCAGCCCTTGGTCCGTCCGAGGATTTGCACATGCTCGGGCTTGAGGCCCACCTCCTCGTAGAGTTCGCGATACATGGCATCCTCGGGCGATTCACCGCGCTTGATACCACCCTGCGGGAACTGCCACGAATGCTCGCGTATGCGCTTACCCCAGAAAACCTCGTTCTTGGCGTTACATAGAATGATGCCGACGTTCGGGCGATAGCCTTCACGATCGAGCATAGATTTTCCTGCTATAACTTTGGTTGGGTTCATTCTTTCACAAAGGCGGCCCGCTTGCAAAAGATAGGCCCCGTGTAGAATTTCGGCTTTTGCCCTGTCTGAGAGCCTGCCATGCGTACCACCCAGTTCTTCTTCACGACCCTCAAGGAAGCCCCCGCCGACGCCGAGGTCGTCAGCCAGAAGTTGATGTTGCGGGCCGGTCTCATCAAGAGGGCCGCAGCGGGGATTTACACATGGATGCCGCTTGGGCTCCGCGTATTGCGTAAAGTTGAAAGTATCGTCCGCGAGGAGATGAACCGGGGAGGTGCGCAGGAATTGCTCATGCCCGCAGTTCAACCAGCCGAACTCTGGCAGGAATCCCGCCGCTGGGACCATTACGGACCCGAATTGTTGCGATTCAAGGATCGGCATCAGCGCGACTTCGTCATTGGTCCGACACACGAAGAGGTCATCACCGACGTCGTACGACGGGACGTCAAGAGCTACCGGCAGTTACCCATCCACCTTTACCAGATTCAGACCAAGTTCCGGGACGAAATCCGGCCGCGTTTCGGCGTCATGCGCGGCCGAGAGTTTCTGATGAAGGACGGCTATTCATTTCATTCCTCTTTCGCTGATCTGGAACGTGAATACCGCAACATGTACGACACATATGGCCGCATCTTCAGCAGGCTCGGTCTGCGCTTTCGGGCTGTAGCGGCTGATACGGGATCAATTGGGGGAACGGGATCCCACGAATTCCATGTCCTCGCCGACTCCGGCGAGGACGCCATCGCCTTTTGTCCGACCTCCGATTACGCCGCCAATGTCGAACTCGCGGAAGCTGTCGCCCCGTCGCAGGGCCGACCAGCCCCCCTGGAGGCCCTTCAGAAGGTCACGACTCCCGGGCAGACCGCCTGCGCGGACGTCGCGGCCTATCTGCGGACTACGCCGGACCGCATCGTCAAATCGATCGCGGTGTTCTGCGACCGAGACCAAGGCGAGAAATCGTTTGCTTTGCTGCTTCTGCGGGGTGACCACGAACTCAACGAGATCAAGGTCGGAAAACTTGCGGGCCTGTCACCATTCCGATTTGCTTCGGAAGTCGAAATTCTCGATCATCTGGGATGCAGGCCGGGCTTCATCGGGCCGGTTGGCGTGGATACGAAACGTGTAAGAGTGATCGCCGACCGCAGTGTCACCGCACTCTCGGATTTCGTGTGTGGCGCCAACGAACCCGATGTACACCTGACCGGGGTCAATTTTTCCCGAGACCTGCCCGAACCCGAAGTCGCCGATATCAGAAATGTAGTCCCCGGCGATCCATCGCCCGATGGTTACGGCCGACTGGAATTGTGCCGCGGCATTGAGGTCGGGCACATCTTCCAACTGCGCCGCAAATATTCCGAGTCGCTCCAATGCAGCTACCTGGACGAAACCGGCAAGAGCCAGTTCATGGAGATGGGTTGCTATGGCATCGGTGTGACCCGCATCGTCGGCGCAGCCATCGAACAGGGGAACGACGAAAAGGGAATTGTATTTCCGGCCGCAATCGCCCCTTGGGAAATAGCGATCATCCCAATGGGCTACAAGAAGAGCGAACCCGTGCGCGTGGCTGCGGACGCGCTGTATCGGGAGCTCGCCGATGCAGGAATGGATGTCGTTCTGGATGATCGCGACGAGCGTCCCGGTGTGATGTTCGCCGATATGGAACTGATCGGAATTCCCCACCGCCTGGTTGTGGGCGAGCGGGGTCTTAAGGAAGGGCATGTGGAATACAAGGGGCGACGCGACACAGAATCCGAGATGCTTTCCCGTGAATCCATAGTCTCGGCACTCCGGGCAAAACTGTGCTCAGGCTGATCACAGCGCTGTGCCTAGCCGCCCTTCCTGGCGCAGCCCTGGCCGGCGCCCAGAAGTACGAACCTCTATCGGCAAGCGTTCAGGCAGCTTTGCACAAGGCGGTTTCTGATGCCCGCCCGCCGGCAAGTTCGTTTCGCAATCCGATAGAAGCGGCCAACTGGCTCGCGGAGATGTCGCGACGACTCGAGAATCGCATCGCGAACCGGGATTACCGAATTGAACTGTTACGCACCGTCCATTACGAAGCAACACGGGCCGGACTCGACCCCCAACTGGTTCTAGGATTGATGCAGGTCGAATCAGGATTCCGCAAATATGCAGTCTCCTCTGCGGGAGCACGCGGTTACATGCAGGTTATGCCATTCTGGATCAAGATCATTGGCCGCCCGGACGACAACCTCTTCCACCTGCGAACAAATCTGCGCTATGGATGCACCATCCTACGGCACTACCTGGATATCGAAAGAGGTGATCTGTATCGGGCTCTGGGCCGCTACAACGGCAGTCTAGGAAAACCGGAGTACCCCAACATGGTACGGGCCTCCTGGGAACGCAACTGGGGTTGGCAACCACTCCCACGCACTTGACGCCCTGTTCTGTCCGCGACGACCCGAGCGGCAGGATGGGCAGGATTCCCCTGAGGCGCCCCGCAGACAAGGAGTCGCTCAAGGGATTCCGCGCGACTCAGCGCGACTCAGCGCATCCCTGGCAGCATCCCCCGCATTCCCCGCATGAGCTTACCGACCCCACCTTTGGTCAGTTGCTTCATCATCTTCTGTGACTGTTCGAACTGATTCAGCAGACGGTTGACCTCCTGCACCTGGACTCCCGCACCAACCGCAATTCGCCGCTTGCGGCTTGCCTTGATGATATCCGGCCTAGCCCGCTCCGCCGGCGTCATCGAATTGATGATCCCTTCGATTCGCCCCACCATTTTTGCCTCTGCACCGACCGGCATCTGACCTGCCATTTGCGCCACCTGCGCCGGCATTTTGTCGAGCAATGCGCTGAGTCCGCCCATTTTGCGCATTTGTCCCATCTGCTCTTTGAAGTCGTTGAGATCGAACCCCTTACCAGACTTGAGTTTCTTCGCAAACGCGACTGCCTGTTCCTCGTCGATGCCTTTCTTGGCCTCTTCGATCAGGGAAAGGACGTCCCCCATACCGAGGATACGGGAAGCCATCCGTTCCGGATGAAAGGCTTCGATACCTCCCAGCTTTTCGCCGACTCCAGCGAACTTGATCGGCTTGCCTGTTACGTGGCGGACCGAAAGGGCCGCGCCCCCGCGGGCGTCACCGTCGAGTTTGGTCAAGACCACACCGGTGAGCGGTAGCGCTTCATTAAATGCGCGAGCAGTATTGACCGCATCCTGACCCAGCATCGCATCGACCACGAAGAGGGTCTCGATAGGCCTCGCTACCGCGTGCAGACGCTTGATCTCGGCCATCATTTCTTCGTCGATGGTCAGACGCCCCGCCGTATCGACCAGCAGGACGTCATGGTAGTGCCGCTTTGCCCAATCGACCGCTGCCAGGGCAATCGCCTCGGGCTTTTCCCCGGTCGATGAGGGAAAGAAGTCGACGCCAGCCTGTCCGGCCACCGATTTCAACTGATCGATGGCGGCGGGGCGGTAAACGTCGCAGGACACCACGAGCACTTTTTTCTTCTGTGTTTCCCGCAAGAGTTTGGCCAACTTCCCTACGGTAGTGGTCTTGCCAGCACCTTGCAGGCCTGCCATGAGCACCACGGCGGGCGGTTGGGTTGCGAAACTGATGCCCTCATGCGCCCCCCCCATGATCCGGGAAAGCTCCCGGTGGACCACGCCAACCAAGGCCTGGCCTGGGCTCAAGGAGCCCATAACCTCCTCGCCCACTGCCTTTTCCTTCACCGCGGCGATAAATTCCTTGACCACCGGCAAGGCCACATCGGCCTCCAGCAAGGCCATGCGAACCTCACGTAGCGCATCGGCGATATTGGATTCGGTAAGGCGTGCTTCGCCCTTGAGCGTCTTCATGACGCGGGCGAGCCGCTGGGTCAGGTTGTCGAGCATGGGATTGGGGCTTCGTTTAGAATGGTCGGATGGGCGCTATTGTAATTCAGCTGATGCCGCACATTCTGGCAGCCGCACTGTACGGGGGACTCGGCTACCACTTCTGGAATTCCCGCTGGCGAGAAATCGACAGATCTGGTGTTGCCGTCCCCATGCAATCCTGGGAGCGCGCGGCGATCGGCAGCGCTTTGCTCGTCCATGGTTTCGGCATCCACAGTGCTCTGTTCAGCGAAGTCGGCATGCGCTTCTCGTTCAGCTTCGCGCTTTCTCTGATGATGGCCCTGGCCGTCCTCATCTACTGGCTGGAGAGTTTCATGGCCCGCATGGAAGGCCTGCAGCCCATGGTGCTCCCCCTGGCATCCGTCTGCGCCCTCCTTCCGGCCATCTTCCCCCACGTTCATCTGGTGGCACACGCCGAAGCAACGGGCTTCAAGCTCCACTTCCTGGCGGCAATGCTCGCCTATAGCCTGTTTACCCTGTCGGCACTCCACGCCATTTTCATGGGATTCACCGAGCGTGCCCTGCACCAGCGCACACTGACCCGCAGCCTCGCCAGCCTACCGCCGCTCCTGACCATGGAGAAACTGCTTTTTCGCATGCTCCTTATGGGCTTCGTATTGCTCAGCCTCACTCTGGGGAGTGGCGTCTTTTTTTCGGAAAAGATATTCGGCAGGGCACTGAAGCTCGACCACAAGACCCTCTTCGCCTTCGCCTCCTGGGCCATATTCGCCACCCTACTGGTCGGCCGGCACGCCTGGGGCTGGCGCGGAAAAAAAGCCTTGCACTGGACCCTGTCTGGGTTTGCAGTGCTCCTTTTGGCCTACGTGGGCAGCCGCTTCGTCGCTGAAGTCATTCTCGGGCACTGATCCGCCTTGAGCGAGATTCCTCTTTCGGCTCTGTCGCTGACGCTCGTCGCCCTGTTGGCACTGTCCGGCTTCTTTTCGCTGAGCGAGACGGCGATGATGGCGTCGAACCGCTTTCGGTTGCGCCATCTGGCTCAGAACGGGCACCGTGGCGCCCAGGTAACGCTGGCACTTCTGGATCGGACCGACAAGCTCCTGGGCGTCATCCTTCTCGGTAACAATCTCGTCAATTCAGCGGCGGCCACCCTGGTCAGCGTCATCACCATCGAGTTGTTCGGCGAAGGAAAATGGGCACTGGGGATTGCCACACTGTCCATTACCTTCGCCATTCTGGTCTTCTCCGAGATTACACCCAAAATCATCGGGGCCACCTACGCCGACAAACTGGCCTTGGGCCTGGGATTTCTGCTGACCCCACTCCTCCGGCTGTTTTACCCAGTCGTATGGTTTGTCAATCTGTTTGCCGCCGCGCTCCTACGCCTTCTCCGTCTTTCTCCGACACCTGAGCAGGAGTCGGCGCGGTTCTCGCCCGAGGAGCTGCGCTCGCTCGTCCTTGAATCGGCTCATCTGATTCCCGCCAAGCACCGAACCATTCTCTCCAATTTGTTCGATCTGAATGCCATTACCGTCGAAGATGTCATGACACCGCGGGCTCAGATCGAGATCCTAGACATCGACCGCCCCTGGGACGAGGTACTCGACCAGATGGGGACCAGCCACCACAGCCGCCTTCCGGTCTGCCGGGAATCTCTGGACCAACTGCTCGGGGTCCTCGCCCTTCGGCGAGTATTGGGGGAAGCCAATCGCGGCCCCCTGAGGGAAGAAGCCATCATGGATTTGCTTTCGGACCCGTACTACGTGCCGGCCGGTACCGCGGCTTTCACGCAACTGGCCTACTTCCAGGAAAATCGTCAGCGGATCGGCTTCGTCGTCGACGAGTATGGCGACATTTTAGGATTACTGACACTGGAGGACATCATTGAGGAAATCGTGGGGAAATTCACCACTTCGCTTCCGGGTCTGGACAATTCGCTTGCCTGGGACACTACGGGAGCTGCGCTCGTCGAAGGCAGCCGACTCCTGCGAGACATCAACCGGATGCTCGCGCTGGACCTCCCCGTAGATGGCCCCAAAACCCTCAACGGCCTTCTCTTGGAGCAACTCCAGGACATCCCGGAAGCCGGGGTAAGCGTCAAGATTGCGGGTGTCGCCATTGAGGTCGTCTATACCGAGGACCGCAGCGTCAAGACAGCACGCCTGTTCCGACCCCACACCTAGGCGATTCCCGCGCCCGAGAAGGCTTTACAAACCTTGGGCTACGTAGCATCATCGCCGGGATGTATCCGGCATTTGATCTATTCTGATGGCTTCCACACCTCAGACTGCACCTCTGGGCGGCTTGGCTCGTGCCATGGTTCAGGCCGGCCGGCTCAAGGAAGCCGACGCTGAGCAGCTCCTGTCTCAGGCCACCTCCAACAAGACAACCTTCATCGAGCAGTTGGTCGCAAGCCAGAAGGCAAGTGCCCTCGATGTCGCCCGTTTTGTCGCAGAGACCTTTGGCTATCCGCTGCTTGACTTGGCCACTTTTGATGAAGTCCACGTTCCGGCAAACGCGGTCGACCGCAAGCTGATCGCGACCCATAAGGTCGTTCCCCTCAACAAACGCGGCAACCGACTATCGGTCGCGATTTCGGATCCCACCAACCTGCGGGCGCTCGACGAGATTCGCTTTCAGACCGGCCTGGCAGTGGACCCCATCGTCGTCGAGGAGCCCAAGCTTCTTCCCCTGGTCTCCAAGTATTCGGAGTCCGCCGAAGACAGCCTCAAGAATCTCGCATCGGATGACATCAATCTCGACTTTCTTGACGAGGAAGCCACAAAACAGGACGAAGCGGCCAGCCAGGACATAGACGACGCCCCGGTCGTCAAATTCATTCAGAAAATGCTCCTGGACGCCATCAACGACGGCGCGTCCGATATCCACTTCGAACCCTACGAGAAGTTCTACCGCATCCGCTTCCGCGTCGACGGCATCCTGCGGGAGGTTGCCACCCCCCCCCTTGCGATCAAGGAAAAGATCGCTTCCCGGATCAAGGTCATTTCCAGACTCAACATTGCTGAGAAACGCGTTCCCCAGGACGGTCGCATGAGGCTGGTTCTGTCCAAGAGCCGCGCCATCGACTTTCGCGTCAGTACACTCCCGACTTTACAGGGCGAGAAAATCGTCCTGCGGATTCTAGATCCAACGTCTGCAACTCTGGGCATCGAAGCCCTAGGCTATGAGCCCGAGCAAAAGGCTGCTTTGCTCGATGCGGTGAGCCGCCCCTACGGCATGGTGCTCGTTACAGGCCCAACCGGTTCGGGCAAGACGGTCTCCCTCTATACCTGCCTGAATATCCTCAACAAGCCAGGAGTCAATATCTCCACTGCTGAGGATCCGGCCGAAATCAACCTGCCCGGCATCAATCAGGTCAACGTGGACGACAGAGCGGGCCTGACTTTCTCCGCGGCGCTCAAGTCCTTTCTGCGACAGGATCCCGATGTCATCATGGTGGGCGAAATCCGCGACATCGAGACCGCAGAGATTGCGATCAAGGCTGCTCAGACGGGTCACATGGTGCTGTCCACCCTGCACACTAACGACGCACCCCAAACCCTCACCCGGCTGATGAACATGGGCGTACCAACCTTCAACATCGCGTCCAGCATCCTGCTGATCACTGCCCAACGGCTTGCACGACGCCTGTGCAACTGCAAGAAACCGGTCGACGTCCCGAGAGAGGCGCTGCTTAACGCGGGGTACACGGAGGCCGAACTGGATGGATCCTGGGCGCTCTACGGCCCCGGTGGCTGTGATCGGTGCAAAGGCTCGGGGTATAAGGGCCGGGTTGGCATCTATCAGGTCATGCCGGTATCCGAAGCCATACAACGTATCATCCTGGCCGGCGGAACCTCGCTCGACATTGCCGCTCAGGCACAGAAGGACGGCGTCAAGGATTTGCGGACTTCCGGACTTCTCAAGGTCAAGCAGGGTGTTACCTCGCTCGATGAAGTCTTGAGCACGACCAACGCATAACAGGGAAGGGGACAGGCGATGGCCACTGCCGCACAAGCCAGGAAATCGGTCGTCAAGGAAGCGACCTTCGTCTGGGAAGGCAAGAACAAGGACGGCAAGGTCGTCCGGGGAGAGATGCGGGCTGCCAGCGAGGCCGTCGTTCAAACGACGCTTCGGAGGCAGGGTGTGCTTGTCGGTAAAGTCAGCAAGCAACGTTTCCGTGGGGGCAGCAAGGTCACTGAAAAAGACATCACGCTGTTTACGCGCCAACTGGCCACCATGATGAAATCCGGGGTACCGCTCCTGCAAGCGTTTGATATCGTCGGTCGCGGCCACTCCAATCCGTCTGTCGGCAAGCTTCTACTCGATATCAAGGCGGATGTTGAAACCGGCAGTTCCCTTTCCCAAGCCTTTCGCAAGTACCCGCTCTACTTCGACGCGCTCTACTGCAATCTCGTCGGCGCAGGCGAGCAGGCAGGCATACTGGACAGTCTTCTGGACAGGCTCGCGACCTACAAGGAGAAGATGCTGGCAATCAAGGCCAAGATCAAGTCAGCGTTGTTCTACCCGCTTACCATCATCGTCGTCGCCTTCGTTATTACGGCGATCATCATGATCTTTGTGATCCCTGCCTTCAAGGAAGTGTTCAAGAGCTTTGGAGCAGATCTGCCCGCCCCGACGCTCATCGTCATCGCGATTTCAGACTATTTCGTCGCCTATTGGTGGGCCATATTTGGGGCCATAGGCGGCGGTATCTACGGTTTCTTCGCGGCGTACAAACGATCCGAGGCCATGCAAATCGCATTCGACCGATACGCCCTGCGGACCCCTGTCTTCGGTGACATCATCCGCAAGTCTGTCATCGCCCGATGGACGCGGACTCTCTCCACCATGTTCAGCGCCGGTGTCCCGCTGGTGGAATCACTGGAGTCCGTGGGGGGCGCAGCCGGGAACTACGTGTATAAGGTTGCCACCCGCAACATTCAGGGCGAAGTCTCGACCGGAACGAATCTCACCACCGCCATGCAGAATACCAACCTCTTCCCGAATATGGTGACTCAGATGGTCGCCATCGGAGAGGAGTCCGGCGCCCTGGACTCGATGCTCTCCAAGGTTGCCGACTTCTTCGAGGCGGAAGTGGATGATGCCGTTGCCGCCCTGTCGAGCATGATGGAGCCGCTGATCATGGTCGTCCTCGGCGTCCTCATTGGTGGCATGGTCATCGCCATGTACCTGCCCATCTTCAAACTGGGTTCCGTGGTCGGCGGCTGATGCTGGAAACTCCGGGCGGCTTGGCCGCGGTAGCGGGGCTGCTCGGCCTGTGCGTGGGCAGCTTCCTCAATGTCGTCGCTCACCGCCTGCCGCGCATGCTGGAGCGGGAGTGGGCAGCGCAGTGTGCCGAATTGCAAGCCGGCTCCGACGCAATGGCTACTCGGCTCCCCGACGACGCGCCCTTCGACCTCGTTCGGCCCCGCTCCCGCTGCCCGAGCTGTGGTCATGCCATCACGGCGCTGGAGAACATTCCGGTTCTGAGCTACCTCCTCCTCGGCCGCAGGTGCTCGGCCTGCCGCAGCCCGATTTCTGTCCGCTACCCCCTGGTCGAAGCCTTCACTGCACTCGGTTCCGCCGGCCTCGCATGGCACTTCGGGGCGCCATGGCCCACCCTGGGAGCCCTGGCGCTGCTCTGGGCCCTGATTGCCTTGTCGCTCATTGATTTCGACACCCAACTTCTCCCGGACAGCATTACCCTCCCCCTCGTGTGGCTGGGCCTCGCTTTCAACCTGTTCGGTACCTTCACGGACCTTCAATCGGCAGTGATCGGTGCAATGGCAGGCTATCTCTCGCTCTGGTCGGTCTATTGGCTCTTCCGGCTGGCCACGGGCAAGGAAGGCATGGGTTTCGGGGACTTCAAGCTGCTTGCCGCGATTGGCGCATGGCTGGGTTGGCAGCTGCTGCCTGTAGTGATCCTGTTGTCGTCCCTGGTGGGTGCGCTGGTTGGACTGTCGCTCATCTTTTTTGCCCGGCACGGTCGCCAGGTCCCCATTCCTTTCGGCCCGTATCTTGCCGCCGCCGGGCTGATTGCCCTGGTGTGGGGAGCACCTCTCACCGCGTATTACCTGGACACGATTCGCTGACCGGACCGTCAGCACACGATAACGATCGGTTATAATTCAAGGTTTTGGAGGATTCCCATGCCGATCTACGAATATCGCTGCGACGCCTGTGGTTTCCAGAAGGAACACCTGCAGAAATTGAGTGACCCCGTGCTGACCGTCTGCCCTCAGTGCAACGCCAGTGCTTATCAAAAGCTGTTGTCTGCGGCCGGCTTCCAGTTGAAGGGAAGCGGATGGTACGCCACCGACTTCAAAGGCAATTCTTCGCCCCCCGCAAAACCCGCAGAAACCAAGCCTGAAAGTGCGCCCCCCTGCCAGGGCGGCACTGGAGCTTGCGCGTGCGCCGCCAATTGATCAAACGCTGGTTCATCACCGGGCTGGTGATCTGGGTTCCCCTGGTCATCACGGCCTGGGTGCTGTCGGTGATCGTCAATACGCTGGACCAATCCCTGCGTCTCTTGCCGACCGCCTTCCACCCCCAGCAGCTCGTAGGCTTCATGATCCCCGGGGCTGGCGCGCTCCTGACCCTGCTCATGATCCTCCTGACCGGGTTCTTGGCGACAAACTTCATCGGGCAAAAGCTGGTGTCCTGGTGGGAAAAGCTTTTGGCCCGCATCCCGGTGGTCAATTCGGTCTACAACAGCGTCAAGCAGGTTTCCGACACTCTTTTCGCGCCCAACGGCAATGCCTTCCGCAAGGCCCTGCTGGTTCAGTACCCGCGGGAAGGCAGCTGGACCATAGCCTTCCTTACCGGGCAGCCGGGGGGCGACGTGCGCAACCACCTGGGCGGCGATTACGTCAGCGTCTATGTGCCGACGACCCCCAACCCCACCTCCGGCTTCTTCCTCATGATGCCGGCCTCCAGCGTCGTCGAGCTCGACATGACCGTCGACGAAGCCCTCAAATACATCATTTCGATGGGCGTCGTGGCCCCTCCGCCGCCCCATCGCGCAACGAAACCCCAACTGAAAACGGAACAGCTTCATGCGTAGCCACTACTGCGGACAACTCAACGCCACCCTCGACGGCCAGATCGTCACCCTTTGCGGCTGGGCCCATCGCCGCCGCGACCACGGGGGCGTGATCTTCATCGACCTGCGGGACCGCGAGGGCCTGGCCCAGGTGGTCTGTGATCCGGACCGGGCCGACGCCTTCAAGATCGCCGAGTCCGTGCGCAACGAGTTCTGTCTCAAGATCACCGGCAAGGTGCGCCCCCGGCCGGCCGGCACCACCAATGCCAACCTCGCTTCCGGCGAAATCGAAGTGCTCTGCCACGAGATCGAGGTCCTCAACCCGTCCGTCACCCCCCCGTTCCAGTTGGATGAGGAAAATCTCTCCGAAAACGTGCGACTGACCCACCGCGTCATCGACCTGCGCCGCCCGCAGATGCAGAACAACCTGATGCTGCGTTACAAGACGGCCCGCGCCTTTCGCCGCTTCCTCGACGACAACGGCTTCATCGACGTCGAAACGCCGATGCTCACCAAGTCCACCCCGGAAGGTGCCCGCGATTATCTGGTGCCGTCCCGCGTGCATCCCGGCCAATTCTTCGCCCTGCCGCAGTCGCCCCAGCTCTTCAAACAGCTGCTGATGGTGGCCGGCTACGACCGCTACTACCAGATCACCAAGTGCTTCCGTGACGAAGACTTGCGCGCCGACCGCCAGCCGGAATTCACCCAGGTCGATATCGAAACCTCGTTCATGGGCGAGGCCGAAATCACCGCCCTGATGGAGCAGTTGATCCGCCGTGTCTTCAAGGAAGCCATCGACGTCGATCTCCCGCAATTCCCGCGCATGACCTACGCCGAAGCCATGCACCGCTTCGGCTCGGACAAGCCGGATTTGCGCGTCACCCTGGAGCTGACCGAAGTCACCGACGCCTTCAAGGGCGTCGCCTTCAAGGTCTTCGCCGGCGTCGCCAACAGCGAAGGCGGCCGCATCGCCGCCATGCGCATCCCGGGCGGCACCGCTCTGACCCGCGGCGAAATCGACGCCTACACCCAGTTCGTCGGCATCTATGGCGCCAAGGGCCTGGCCTACATCAAGGTCAACGACGTCACCCAGATCAATGAAACCGGCCTCCAGTCGCCCATCGTCAAGAACTTGTCCGAAGCCTCGCTGCGCACGGTCATCGAGCGCACCGGCGCCCAGTCCGGCGACCTCATCTTCTTCGGCGCCGACAAGGCCAAGATCGTCAACGACGCCCTTGGGGCGCTGCGCATCAAGATCGGCCACGAAAAGGGCTTCGTCACCGGCGCCAAGTGGGCACCGCTGTGGGTCGTCGATTTCCCCATGTTCGAATACGACGACGAATCCAAGCGCTGGACCGCCTGCCACCACCCCTTCACCAGCCCCAAGGACGAGCACATGGATCTGCTGACGAGCGATCCCGGCAAGTGCCTGGCCAAGGCCTACGATCTGGCGCTGAACGGCTGGGAACTGGGCGGCGGCTCGGTGCGTATCCACCGCGCCGACGTTCAGGAAACCGTCTTCAAGGCCCTGGCCATCGGGCCCGAGGAGCAACAGGCCAAGTTCGGCTTCCTCCTCGACGCCCTGAAGTACGGCGCCCCGCCCCACGGCGGCCTGGCCTTCGGCCTCGACCGCATCGTCACCATGATGACCGGGGCCGAATCCATCCGCGACGTCATCGCCTTCCCCAAGACCCAGCGCGCCCAGTGCCTGCTCACCGACGCCCCCTCCGGCGTCGACGAGAAGCAACTGCGCGAACTGCACATCCGCCTGCGTCAGAAGCTCGAGACCCAGGTGGAAGTCACGCCCCAGGCGTAAAGCACCGCCAATGGCTGCCGGGTTGCGCCTCCTGCTCGTCCTCTGGCTGGCGATCGGGAGTGCGCTTGGTCTGGCTCGCGAGTCGGGCACGGACTGGATTGCGGCCGCCGACCTGCCCATCGAAGCCCGGCAGACCCTCGCCCTGGTCAAACAGGGCGGGCCCTACCCCTACCGCCGGGATGGTGTCGTCTTCCGCAATTTCGAACGCCTCCTCCCCCTTCGCCCGCGCGGCTACTACCGCGAATATACGGTGCAGACCCCCGGCAGCCGGACGCGCGGCGCCCGCCGCATCGTCGCCGGAAGCAGCGGCGAGTATTACTACACCGAAGACCATTACCAGAGTTTCCGCCGCATACGCGAATGAGCTCGCCATGACGCCAATCCTGCCTTCGAACCCATCGCGCAACGGCGTCTATCGCCTGCCTGCTTCAGGCGTGGATGCCCTAATCAGCCAGGCCGGCACCAGCGGATTCACGCTCCATCGTGCCGACCTGAAGGGCCTGCGCGCCAGCCGGGAATGCCTTGTCGCCCTGGGAAAGAGCCTCGATTTCCCCCCATGGTACGGCGCCAATTTTGATGCCCTGGCCGATTGCCTGGGCGATCCCCACTGGCAACCGGTCGGCGCCCAGATGCTCCTCATCACCGGAGCCGAGTCCTGGCGCCGCGCCCACCCGCACGATTTCTCGACCTTCCTGGAAGTCCTGGCCGGCGCCGCCGATGAGCGCAGGAGCGCTGGCCAGCCCTTCTGGATTCTGGTCGATGCCGACGCGGAACTACCCGACCCGCCGCGGGGATGAGCCCCTACAAGCAGCCGGTCTCGGTCCTCGTCGTCCTTCATACCGTCAAGCTCGACGTCCTCCTCCTGGAGCGCGCCGCGCACCCCGGCTACTGGCAGTCCGTGACCGGAAGCCGGGAAGGGCAGGAAGCTCTGGCCGCAACCGCCCGGCGCGAAGTCCTCGAGGAAACGGGTTTCGACACCGCCCTGTACGAACTGCGCGACTGGCAACTCAACCACCGCTACGAAATCTTTCCCCATTGGCGCCAGCGCTATGCCCCCGGAATCACCGAGAACGTCGAACACGTTTTTTCCCTCGCCCTGCCGGAACGCCTTTCTCCCAGAATTGCCGCTGCGGAGCACCGGGATTGGATCTGGATGCCCTGGCAGGCTGCAGCGGCGCGTTGCTTCTCCTGGAGCAACCGCGACGCCATCCTCGCGCTGCCGCAGCGACAGTCCGCGCAAGCACTCACCCCCAGCGGCCCCATGCCATGAGTAGTCCCCTTACTTCCCGCGCACTCCCTCAGTCCCAACCCTGCCCACCGCCTTTTCTTTGTAAAATCTGCCGCGACTTCCTCCGGAGCCTGCCATGAGTCTCGACACCCTTTCCCCCGGCACCAAGGCCGCCGTCCTGGCCGAAGCCCTGCCCTACATCAAGCGTTTCCACGGCAAGACCATCGTCGTGAAGTACGGCGGCAACGCCATGATCGACGAGCACCTCAAGAACTGCTTCGCCCGGGACGTGGTGCTGCTGGAATTGATCGGCTTCAACATCGTCGTCGTCCACGGCGGGGGCCCCCAGATCGAAAACCTCCTCGCCCGGGTCGGCAAGAAGGGTGAATTCATCCAGGGCATGCGCGTCACCGACGCCGAAACCATGGAAGTCGTCGAGATGGTTCTGGGCGGCCAGGTGAACAAGGATGTCGTCAATCTCATCAACCAGCACGGCGGCAAGGCCGTTGGCCTCACCGGCAAGGACGGCAACTGCATCCGCGCCAAGAAACTGCTGCTCGAGAACAAGGACAACCCCGGCGACCTCATCGACGTGGGACAGGTCGGCGAGATCACACAGATCGACCCTTCGCTCATCGACCACCTGGACAGGGGCGCCTTCATCCCGGTCATCGCGCCCATCGGTGTCGGCAAGGACGGCGAGACCTACAACATCAACGCCGACGTGGTGGCCGGCAAGATCGCCGAAGTGCTGAAGGCGGAAAAGCTCGTCCTGCTCACCAATACTCCGGGCGTCCTGGACAAGGCCGGCAACCTGCTCACCGGCATCACCCCCAAGGAAATCGACGACATGGTGGCCGACGGCACCCTGTCCGGTGGCATGCTGCCCAAGATCGCCTCGGCCCTCGATGCCGCCCGCAACGGCGTCAAGGGCGTGCACATCATCGACGGCCGGGTCGAACATGCCCTGCTTCTGGAAATTCTCACCGACCACGGCGTCGGCACCATGATCAAGTCGCGCTGATGGTACCGGGCGGGCCGGTCTGGCTCTTCGATCTCGACAACACCCTGCACGACGCCACGCCCCACATCTTTCCCCACATCAATCGCTCGATGCGCGAATACATCGAGCGCCACCTGGGCGTCGATAGCGACGAGGCGACCCGCATCCGGCAGGATTACTGGGTACGCTACGGCGCCACCCTTCTGGGCCTGGTCCGCCACCACGGCACCGACCCGCGCCATTTCCTGCGGGAGACCCACCGCTTTCCCGATCTGCCGGCCATGGTACGGTTCGACCCCGCCGTGCGCGCAGCCCTGAGGCGCCTGCCGGGGCGCAAGATTGTCTTTTCCAACGCACCACGCCACTACACCGAGGCGGTGCTGGCGCTGACCCGCCTGGACCGCCTGGTGGATGCCGTCTACGCGGTGGAGAACTTGCGTTTTCGGCCCAAGCCGGACCCGGCAGGCTTCCGCACCCTGCTGCGGGCCGAGGGACTTCACCCCAGCCGTTGCATCCTGGTCGAGGACACCCTGGCCAACCTGGTCACAGCCAAGCGCCTGGGCATGAAGACCGTGTGGGTAAGCGCTGACTTACGCCGGCCGCCCTTCGTGGATAGGAAAGTCCGCTCCGTGCGTGACTTGTGCCGCGGGGCGACACGACTATAATCTGCGCAAATTCCACGAGGGGAGGAGAGGCCATGGCGCATAAACCCGGCGAACGTCGTTTGCAAATCCTGCAAACCCTGGCCGAAATGCTGGAAAACCCTCGCGGTGAGAAGATCACCACCGCGGCCCTGGCCGCCCGGCTGGACTGTTCCGAAGCGGCCCTCTACCGCCACTTTGCCAGCAAAGCGCAGATGTTCGAGGGCCTGATCGAATTCATCGAACAGAGCCTGCTTGGCGTCGTCAATCAGATCACCCGCGACGAAAGCGAGGGACTCAAGCAGATCGAACAGACTCTGGCTCTCCTGCTGCGCTTTGCCCAGAAAAACCGCGGCATGACCCGGGTGCTCATCGGCGACGCCCTAGTGGGCGAGCACGAACGCCTCCAGGGTCGCATCAATGCTTTGCTGGACAAACTGGAAGCCGCCCTGAAGCAATCCCTGCGCATCGCCGCCACCCAGGAAAACCTCAAACCCGACGCCGACTTCGGCGCCCTCGCCAACCTATTGCGCTGCTACGCCGTAGGCCGCTGGGAGCAGTACGCCCGCAGCGGCTTCAACCGCGAGCCCCTGGCACAATGGCCGCAGCAGTGGCCCATGCTTTACTTCGCCTGCCTTTCCCAGTCCGGCCTGCCAGGAGCATAGGCTCAGCGCCCTTGCAGCGCCTGCGCGGCGTCCAGGGCAAAGTAGGTCAGGATACCGTCGGCACCGGCCCGCTTGAAGGCAAGCAGGCTTTCCAGCATGCACGCTTCTTCGTCCAGCCAGCCGTTCTGGGCGGCGGCCTTCAGCATGGCGTATTCGCCGCTCACTTGATAAGCGTAGGTCGGCACTCCGAACTGGTCCTTCACCCGGCGCACGATGTCCAGGTAGGGCATGCCGGGCTTGACCATGACCATGTCAGCGCCCTCCTGCAGATCGAGGGCCACTTCCCGCAGGGCCTCGTCGCTATTGGCCGGGTCCATCTGGTAGGTGGACTTGTTGCCTTTGCCCAGATTGGCCGCAGAGCCGACCGCATCGCGGAAGGGGCCGTAGAAGCTCGACGCGTACTTGGCGGAGTAAGCCAGGATGCGGGTATGGATCTGGCCGGCCGCGTTCAAGTCGTCGCGGATGCGGCCGATGCGGCCGTCCATCATGTCCGACGGCGCCACCACGTCGGCACCGGCTTCCGCATGGCAGAGAGCCTGCCTGGCCAGAACCTCCAGGGTTTCGTCATTGAGCACGTAGCCGCTCGCGTCGATGAGGCCATCCTGACCGTGACTGGTGTAGGGGTCGAGGGCCACGTCGGTGATGACGCCCAGATCAGGAAAGGCACGCTTGAGGGCCTTGACCACCCGGGGCACCAGGCCGGCGGGATTGTAAGCCTCCTCTGCGTCCAGGGACTTCAGGGACGGATCGATGACCGGAAAAAGAGCGATGGCCGGGATGCCCAGGGAAACCGCCCGCTCCGCGGTCCGCAGCAAGCCATCCAGGGACTGGCGCTCGACGCCGGGCATGGACGCCACTTTTTCGACGCGTCCGTCGCCCTCCAGGACGAAGACCGGATATATGAAATCGTTGGCGGTCAATACCGACTCCCGCATCAGGCGGCGGGAGAAATCATCGCGGCGCATGCGACGCATGCGGATGGCAGGAAATCGTCCGGAAAGGCTCATGGCAATCCTAAAAAAGTTGATGCGAAAAATTCTCGCCTCAGCAGGAACTTTTGCCCATGACCCGCATCATACGGGCCAGATGGCACGCGCTGTCTCCCGCTTTACCTCCCTGAGCGGGTGCCTTACTGAGTTAAGGCATTTTGGCCCCCGGACTCCCCTTTTCCGGGGGCCTTTTTATTTCCGGCGCCGGAAGTCCCAGCCAGCCGGCGAGAACCGCTTCCGCCTCCTCGATTCCGGTCTTTTTGAGACTGGAAAAGAGCTGTACCGAATAGAGCCCCACCCGGCGCGCCAATTCGGCCTGCACGGCCCTGAGGGTCTTGGTCTGCTCCTGGCGCGAGAGCTTGTCCGCCTTGGAAAGCAGGATGTGGATCGGTCTTCCGGTAGGGGCGTACCAGTCCATCAGACGCTCGTCCAGCGGCGTCAAGGGGCGGCGCACGTCCATGATGACCACCACCCCGGCCAGCACCGCCCGCCCCTGGAGATAGGGGCCGATGAGCCCTTCCCATTGCGCACGGATTTCCTCCGGCGCCTTGGCAAAACCGTAGCCGGGAAGATCGACCAGATACTTGCGTTCACCCAGAGTGAAGTAGTTGAGATGCTGGGTACGGCCCGGCGTCTTGCTGACGAACGCCAGCCGCGTACGCCCGGCGAGGGTATTGATGGCCGAGGACTTGCCGGCGTTGGATCGCCCGGCGAAAGCGACTTCGCAGAGGGAATCCGTAGGGAGGTCGCGCAATTGCGCGACGGTCGTATGAAAGACCGCTTGGCGGAAGAGAGACATAAAAAGTGTGAGAAGCCGCCAGGGGCGGGCGAGATGGTATAGAATAGCAGGTTTGTAACTTCCCATCCCGGCCCCTGGCCCAGAGACGCGCACAAGGAGCTAACAATGATTCGCAAGACGGTCCTGGCAATCCTTCTCGCCACCCCCTTCATCGCCTTCGCCAAGGAGGAAGCCAAACCCAAGGCCGACCTCGCCCGTGGCAAGGCCCTGGCCGAAACCATTTGCGTGGCCTGCCACGGCGCCGATGGCAACAGCCCCGCTTCCACCAACCCCCATCTGGCGGGCCAGGTTGAGCAGTACATCTACAAGCAGCTGAGCAATTTCAAGGCCGGGGACAACAAGCCCGCCCTGCGCAACAACGCCATCATGGGGGGCATGGCAGCACCGCTCACCGACGACGACATGCGCGCATTGGCCGCCTGGTTCTCGCAACAGAAGCTCAAACCCGCCGCCGCCAAGGATGACAAGCAGATCGCCCTCGGCCAGAAACTCTGGCGCCAGGGAGATTTCGCCAAGGGCGTTCCGGCGTGCGCAGGTTGCCACGGCCCCGCCGGTGCCGGCCTGCCGGCCCAGTACCCGCGGCTTTCCGGCCAATATGCGGATTACACGGAAGCCCAACTGAAGGCCTTCCGCCAGGGCGAGCGGGCCAACGACCCGGAAAAGATGATGCGCACGATCGCCGCCAAGCTGTCCGACGCCGAAATCAAGGCCGTTTCGGACTACGCCGCCGGCCTGCGCTGATCGGCCCTCCCCTCGATAAAAAGGCAGCCCCGCGGCTGCCTTTTTTGTTTCCCGCGCTTCACACCGCCCGGCGGCGGGGATAGACTCCCCCGTCTACCCGGTCATACCCCCACAAGAGGCCCCGCGATGAAAACCCTCAAGCAGTTGCTCGCCGAGAAGAAGGATCACCCCCTCGTCGTCGTTTCCCCCAAGGACACCGTCTTTCACGCCCTCAACGTCATGGCCCGGCACGAAGTCGGCGCTGTGATGGTCCTGGACGGCGAACAACTGGTCGGCATCTTTTCCGAGCGGGACTATGCCCGCAAGGTCATCCTGCAGGGCAAGAGTTCCAAGGAAACCCTGGTGCAGGAGATCATGAGCGACAAGGTCGCCTACGTCACGCCCTCCCACAGCATCGACCAATGCATGGCCCTGATGACCGAGAAGCGCTTCCGCCATTTGCCCGTTCTCGATGGTGAAACCGTGGTGGGCATCGTGTCCATCGGCGATCTGGTCAAGGAAACCATCAGTGCCCAGCGCTTCATCATCCAGGCACTGGAGCGCTACATCGCGGGCTGACGGGGATGGTCGTGCGCCTGCGCTCGCCTGAAGAGGCCCTTCGCCGGGCAGTCACGCGCTTCCCCCTGGCATGGGGCCAAGGCAACTGATGGACGAACAGGGCAATCCCCATTTCCGCCTGCTCGAGAGCATCGCCGGCGACCTCTCGGGCGAAGTCAATTTCCCCACCTGTCTGGACGCGGCGGTCCTCGTCCGCAATACCCTGCGGGATCCGGAGGTCAGCCTGGATCGCGTCGCCACCGTCATCGGCAGCGAAGCGCTCATCGCCAGCAAACTCCTGCGTCTGGCCAATTCCGTCCACTACAACCCGGGCGGGCGGGCCATCACCGATCTGCGCAATGCCGTCAGCCGCCTGGGATTCGAGACCGTGCGCACGGTCTCCCTCGCCGTCGCCATGGACCAGATGGTCAAGGCGCGGCACCTCGGCGCCTTCACCTGCATCGCCCGGGAAACCTGGGACCATTCCCTGCGCGTCGCCGCCATCGCCCGCGTTCTGGCACGCCGCATCGGCCGCATCAACCAGGACGAGGCCATGGTGGCCGGAATGGTCCGCGCCATCGGCGTCTTCTACCTCCTCTTCCGCGCCGCCGAGCGGGCGGAATACCGCGAAGACCGTGCCCTCACGCTCGAACTGCTGCGCGGCTGGCAGGGCAGCATAGGCGAAGGGCTGCTGCAGGTGCTCGGCTTGCCGGAGCGAATCGTGGGCGCCTTGCAGCAACGGGAACCCAATCTCGTCAATCCCTGCAGCCTGGGTGACGTCATTTTCTTCGCCTCCCTCCTGGCCGCCCCCGCGCCGGAGTGGCTCGCCACCCCCCAGCCCCCGGGGGCCGAGGACAGTTCTGCCGCCGCACAGCGCTACGCCGACCTCCTGGCCGAGGCCGAGGAAGACATGGCGGAGTTGCGCGCAGCCCTGGCCGCCTGACGCGCCGGGATCGCGGCCCCGGGTGACCGGGAGGCCCGGCAACGCCTTGCCCTTCCCCCTCCCCCGTCTTGCCGGTGCGGAAGGCGGCGGCATTTTTCCGGCGCTTCGCGGTCCAAGCGGGGGATCGCCGCGCTGTAAGGAAACCCCTGCCCCAAGCGACCAATGTGCAAGATCGTCATCCAGGACTGCCATGCTCATCCGCCGCCCCCCCGAACTGCCTGCCTCCCACATCACCGACCCCGCGGTCTATTCCCGCCGGCGGGAGTTTCTCGCCACACTGGGCGCCGCTGCCCTGGCCCTCGCGACACCCCCAACCGCCCGCGCGGCAACGGCACGGGGGCCGCGCCTGGAGGGCGTCAGGCCGGGGGTCGTGACCCTGGACGAGAAACTCACCTCCTACGAAACCCTCACCACCTACGGCAATTTCTACGAGTTCGGCCCCGACAAGGAGAGCCCCGGCCTCAATGCCCATCGCCTGCGCACCCGACCCTGGACGGTGACCGTGGACGGAGCGGTCAAGGCGCCCCGGACCTTCGGCATCGATGATCTGCTCAAGTGGGCGCCTCTGGAGGAACGGGTCTATCGCCTGCGCTGCGTCGAAGGCTGGAGCGCCGTCGTTCCCTGGGTGGGCTTCCCCCTGGCCGAAATCGCCAAGCGAGTGGAACTCACCGGCAATGCCAAGTTCGTCGAATTCTGGAGCCTCGCTGACGCCGAGCAGATGCCCTACGTGCGCGTGCCCCTCCTGGACTGGCCCTACCTCGAAGCCCTGCGCATCGACGAGGCCCTGCACCCACTGACCCTGCTCGCCTTCGGGCTTTACGGCGAAGTGATGCCCAAGCCCAACGGCGCGCCGGTGCGCCTGGTCGTCCCCTGGAAATACGGCTTCAAGAGCGCAAAGTCCATCGTCCGCATCCGCTTCGTCGAAAAGCAGCCGGACACCTCCTGGATGAAGGCCGGCCCCAGCGAGTACGGCTTCTACTCCAACGTCAATCCGGACGTACCGCACCGGCGCTGGAGCCAGGGCCACGAACGCCGCCTGGGCGAATTCCTGCGCCGCAAGACCCTGCCCTTCAACGGCTACGGCGACCAGGTGGCCCGTCTCTATAGCGGCATGGACCTCAGCCGGTACTTCTGACCATGAACCCCGCTTCCGTGCCCATCGGCAAACTCAAAGCCCTGCTCTTCATAGCCTCTCTCGGCCCTCTGGGGCGCCTGGCCTACGCGGCCGTTACCGGCGATTTCGGCCCCAACCCGGTGGAGTTCCTGCAGCGCTACACCGGCACCTGGACCTTCAATTTCCTCCTGCTCACCCTCTGCATCAGCCCCCTGCGCGCCCTCACCGGGCTGCACTGGCTTCTGCGTCTGCGGCGCATGCTGGGGCTGTTCAGCTTCTTCTACGCCAGCCTGCACTTCCTCTCCTTCATCGGATTCGACCACGCCTTCGACCCGGGCGAGATCGCCCGCGACGTCATCAAGCGCCCCTTCGTCACGGTGGGTTTTGCCGCTTTCGTCCTGCTCATCCCCCTGGCGGCGACTTCCAACGCCCTGGCCATCCGCCGCCTGGGCGGTCGACGCTGGCAGGATCTGCATCGTGCGGTCTATCTCATCGCCCTGCTGGCCGTCGTGCATTACTTCTGGCTGGTCAAGGCCACGGCCCTCATCTACCCGATTGTGTACGGCCTGCTGGTCGTCCTGCTGCTGGGCTGGCGCATCCTTGACCGCCTGCGGCGCAATGGCCCCTACCCTGCCACGGCGGGGATCAGCGTGCGGCGAAGCGGATGATCGATCGCCCGTCGGCGGTCTTCTTGGGGGCGGCTTTCCAGGCGTGGCCGTACACCACCTCGAAAGTGGCGGGCAGCTTGCCCTCGCGGCGCCGGGTTTCGTAGGCGGCGTTCAGCGCCGCCCAGCTTGCGCGTCCCATGAGGCCGCGGCGACGGTCGCCCATGGCGCAGGTGGAACCGGCCGCCCGCAAATCCCTGCCCAGGGCGGCCAGGGAATCGTAGGTCAGGGTGATGACTTCCATATCCATCACCGGGTCGGCGAAGCCACAGGAAACCAGCATATCCCCCAGGTCGTGCATATCGATGGTGCGCTGGACATGGCCATGGCCGTCGGCGAAGCACTCACGCAATTCGCGCAGGGTGTCCGGCCCCAGGGTGGAAAACATCAGCAGCCCCCCCGTCTCCAGCACGCGATGGCCCTCGGCCAGGGCGGGCAGCGGATCGTCCAGCCAGTGCAGGAGCAGGTTCGACCACACGAGGCCGAAGCGATCCGCGGCGAAGGGCAGGCGGGCGGCGTCCGCCGCCACGAAGGTCGGGGACGCCGCCCCGGCGGCCGGCCACCAGCGCCGCCACAGTGGGCTTGCGGCCTGCCGCGGCAACATGGCCTCGACCCCGTCCACCCCCACCCCGCGCGCCTCCGGGTAGCGCCCCCTCAGGGCCGCCAGGCTGGCACCGCGGCTGCAGCCCAGATCCAGGATGCGTTGCGGCGCGAGGCGCACGTAATCGAGGCGCTCCAGCATGCGGCGGTCGATTTCCCGGGCGAAGAAATCCCCCTCGCCGTAACGGTCGGCGACCTGGGCAAAGGAACGCCGCACCCGGGCGGTGTCGACGAAACCGGCCCCGGACATCAGCGCCTGTGGATTTCTTGGGGGAACCCGAGCGGGATACTCGGGGGCCCCCGATCAGGGCGACCCGCACGGCCACAGCTGGGGCCAAGGCAAGCATGGGCCATGCCGGGCGGGCGCCGATGGGCCTGAGGTGCGGTGAGGCAGGGCACGATCACTGCCCTTCACACCGGCGTCAGACCCAGGCGCTCGAACAGGGCCTCGTCCCGCGCCACGTCCGGATTGCCGGTGGTGAGCAGACGATCGCCGTAGAACATCGAGTTGGCTCCCGCCAGGAAGCACAGGGCCTGCAATTCGTCGCTCATCTCCTGACGGCCGGCGGACAGACGTACCCAGGAGGTCGGCATGAGGATGCGCGCCGCGGCGATGGTGCGCACGAACTCGAAGGGATCGAGGCGCGGCTGCTCGGCCATGGGGGTTCCGGCGATGGGCACCAGATTGTTGATGGGCACCGACTCCGGCGGACGGGGCAGGTTGGCGAGCTGCACCAGCATGGCGGCGCGATTGCGCCGCGATTCCCCCATGCCGACGATGCCGCCGGAGCACACCTTGAGCCCCGCGTCGCGCACCTGCTCCAGGGTGTCGAGACGGTCGCCATGACCGTGGGTGGTGATGACCTGGCCGTAAAAATCGGCGTCGGTATCGACGTTGTGGTTGTAGTAGTCGAGGCCCGCATCGCGCAGGCGTTCGGCCTGACCGGGCCTGAGCATGCCCAGGGTGACGCAGGTTTGCAGGCCCAGGGCTTTCACTTCGCGCACCATGTCCAGCACCCGCTCGAGATCGCCGTCCTTGGGTCCGCGCCAGGCCGCCCCCATGCAGAAGCGCGAGGCTCCCTTGTCCTTGGCCGCCTGGGCGGCGGCCACCACTTCCTCCACCGGCAGCAGGCGCTCGCGCTCGGTGCCCGTGGCGTAGCGGGCCGATTGGGAGCAATAGCCGCAATCCTCGGAACAGCCGCCGGTCTTGACCGAAAGCAGGGTGGAACGCTGGACGGCGTTAGGGTCGAAATGGCGGCGATGAACCTCCTGGGCGCGCCACAGGATATCCATGAGCGGCAGGGCGTAGAGCGCGAGGACGGCATCCACGGTCCACAGGACGCGATCCTGTCCGGAGGCGGCTTGTTCGGCGGACGGGGAAGCGATTGCATGCATAATTGATAGCCTGATAGAGAGTCGCAAAGCGCCCGGCGGACTCGCCGGCCAATGCTGTAATTTTGAATTAAGTCCAGGTACGACCGGTGCCCATTCTACCCCATGCCCTGTCCACCCCCGTGGCCCGCGCGCTCGCCGCGACGCGGGAGGCGCTCCTGCCCGCTTCCTGTCTCCTGTGCGGCGGCGACGGCGCCCGGCCGGTGCTCTGCCCGGGCTGCCAGGGCGATCTGCCCCTGCTTCCCTCCGCCCACTGCCCGCGCTGCGCCGAACCCACCCCCTACGGCGAGCACTGCGGCCGCTGCCTCCACGCGCCCCTCCACTTCGACCGCGCCTTCGCCCTCTTCCTCTATGATTTTCCCCTCGACCGCCTCATCCACGCCCTCAAATACGGCCACCGCCTGGGCGTCGCCGCCTGGTTCGGCGCCGGGCTGGCGGAGGCCATTGCCCCCGCCGCCGGCTTCCTGGTCGTTCCCATGCCCCTGCATCCCCAGCGCCTCAAGGAGCGCGGCTTCAACCAGGCCGGCGAGATCGCCCGTCCCCTGGCGCGCCGCCTGGGGCTGAGCTGCGCGAGCGAAGCGCTCCTGCGCACCCGCGACACGGCAGCCCAGGCCAGCCTGCCCCTGGCCAAGCGCACCGGCAATGTGCGGGGGGCCTTCGAGTGCCGGCAGGACTTTTCCGGCCGCTCGATCCTGCTGGTGGACGACGTCATGACCACCGGCGCCACCCTGGACGAAGCCGCCCGCAGCCTCAAACTGCACGGCGCCACGACCGTATGGGCCGCCGTCGTCGCCCGGGCAGCCAAGCCGTGACGGCCACGCCCACCCTGCGCCTGCACCGCGGCCTCTGCCTCGGCGCCCTGGCCCTGCTGCCGGCCCTGCCCGCCCTCCTGCCGCACCACTACCAGCCCATCCCGACCTTCCATCAGGAGTGGAGCGCCGCGGCCCTCAGCCTGGTAGCCCTCACCTGGCTGCTGCGACCGGGCCCCGACGGGCGGGTCGATTTTCCCGAAATTGCCTGGCTTCCCCTCGGCCTTCTGGGCATCGCCATCGCCCAGGGGCTGCTCCCCGGCGCCGCCCTGCCGGAGCGGCTGCTCATGTTCGCCCTCTACCTGGTCTGGGCGGGCTTGATGATGCTCCTGGGCCGGCGTCTGACAGCCGACCTGGGTCTGGAGCGCCTCGCCGACCTGCTCGCCGCCGCGCTGCTGGCCGGCGCCCTCTTCCAGGCCCTGTGCGGTTTTGCCCAGGCCACCGGCGTCGCCCGTCTGCCCTGGGTTTTCGTCGGCCCCGCCGGCGGCCTGCGGGGCAACGTCGGACAGCCCAACAATCTGGCCGACCTCCTCTGGCTGGGCGTCGCCTCCGGCCTCTATCTGCGCAGCCGGGGCCTCCTCGGCTGGCCCGTCGCCAGCGCCGCCCTGCTCTGCCTGATCCCCATCGCCCTGCTCTCCGGCTCCCGGGCCATCTGGCTCTACGCCACCGCACTGCTCGTCCTGTCCGCGGTCTGGGGCGGGCCGGCGCGGCGTTCCCTGCTGGTGGGCAGCGCCCTGGCCCTGGCCCTGACCGTGGCGGGTGAAGCCCTGCTGGTCACGGGCCTCCTCGCCCCGCCCAACCCCGCCTCCAGTGCCGGTGCCCGCCTGGCCGCCAGCGGCGGCGGCGACCCCGTGCGCGGGGTGCTGTGGTCCACGGCCTGGCGCATCTTCCTGGAAAACCCCCTCCTGGGCGCAGGGTTCGGCCAGACGACGCGGCAGTTCCTCGACCACGTCCTCCAGCTTCCGCCCCGCAGCCTGCCCGGCCTGCCGGAGCACGTCCACAACCTGCCCCTCCAGGTGCTGACCGAACTCGGCATCGTCGCCGGCGCCCTGCTCGTCGTCCTCGGCCTGCGCTGGGCGCGGGACCGCTGGCGGCAGGAGCGGGATTGCGCAGGGTGGTGGATCGCTGCCACGGCCACCATCGTCGCCCTCCACTCCCTGCTCGAATACCCCCTCTGGTACGGATTCTTCCTCGCCCCGGCGGCCCTGGTGGCGGGGGCCGCCTCGGGTCGCGCACAGCCCCTGCAACTCGGGCCGCGCATCCCTCTGTTGATCGGCGCCGTCGTCGTTCTGGGCAGCATGCTGCTGGCCGTGCTGAGGAGCGACTACGCCCTGCTGGAAGATACGGTCAATGGCCGCCTGCCGGGGAATGGACCCCAGGCCCGACAGGAAGCCGCAGCGGCCGCCCTCAGCCGCCTGGCGGGTCAGGCCCTGCTGCGCCCCTACGTCGACCTGACCACCGCCAGTTTGATGGACGACAGCGCCGCAGCCCTGGAGATCAAGCGGGCGACCTGTAGCCGTGCCCTGGCTTTTTCCGCCAGCCGCGAGATCGTGTTCAAGTGCGCCTATCTGGAGGCTTTGGGGGGCGACCTGGAAGGAGCGACCCTCGCCCTGCGCCGCGCGGCCGCGGCCTACCCGGACCAGGCCAAACGCGTGCAGGCGGACTGGGCCTTCCGGGCCGGGGACGACCCGCTACGGGCCATGCTCCTGGCTCGTCTGGCGCCGGGGCAGCCTGCTACTTCAGACGGGACTCGGCCAGGGCCATCAGATCGGCGTTGAGGCTGCCGCTGGCCAGGGCACGGCGGTAGGCGTCCCGCGCCTCGGCGCCTCGGCCCGTGGCTTCCAGGGCCTGCCCCAGGCCGAACCACCAGCGGCCCTCGGCCGCCGCCAGGCGGGTGGCAGTGTCGTAGCGCTCGACGGCCGCCCCTGCCTGGCCCAGACGCAGCAAGAGATGGCCATGGAACCCAGCGTAATCGGCCTGGGCCCGGGCGTGGGCGGCGGAACGGGCCAGGGTTTTCTCTGCTGCCGCCAGATCGCCACGCTCCACCTGGAGGCGCGCCAGGGACATGGCCCAGCCGGTCTGGGCCGGGGTGATGTCCAGCCCCTGCTGCAAGAGCGCGGCCGCCTCGTCGAAGCGCTGCGCCTCAAGAAAGAGACGCAGCAGGGCCTGACGCGAAGGCCCGTGGGCGGGATCGTGATGCAGCGCGGCGACCAGGCTGTCCGCCGCCGCGGGAGTCTGGCCGGCGGACAGGAGCGCCTGGGCACGGCGGTACTCGGCCTCGGCCCTCTCCCGGGGGCTGGCGAGGACGGCGGTCTTTTCGATATGCACGGCGCCCGAAGACGGCGCGGCGGCGGCCTTGGGCGGGACCGGCGCGACGGGGGCGGTCCCCGCTCCTGGAGCGGGGCCGTCAGTCTGTACGGCGGCCGCAGGCAGGACAGGCGCCTTGGCCTGGACCGGAGCCTGGGCCTGAACGGGGGGCTGAACGGAGGTCGGACCCACAGCCGGTGACGGCACCGGAGTCGCGGCCGCTACCGCCCCTGGCGCCGCGCCCGCGGCTGGGGCTGGGGCAGGGGGGACCGGCGCCTGCGGGCTGCCCTGAGTCCCGGGAGTTGCCCCTTGCGGTGCAGCAACGGGGGGATTGGTCAGAGCGGGTGCCAGGCGCAGGCCGTCATCGGCGGGCGGCGGCGCCGCGGCAAGCACGGGGACGGAGTCCGCCTCGGCCACCGGGGGGGTGGCGCGCAAGTCCGGCAGACCCGGCGGGGTCGTGGCCAGAGGGGTAGGGGCGGCAGGCGCCACGGAGGGGGTGACGGCGGGGGCCACAGAGTCGGAAAGGGCTGCGAGGGGCGCGATCCGCTCCCGGGTGCTCCAGCCCAGGCCCGCGAGGACGAGGAGCAAGACTGCCAGCAGGGCCCAGGGCCTGCGGGAAGGGCTTTGCGTCGGCAGCGCCCGCACTTCCCTTTGCAGGGAGACGGCACCGATTTCGGCGGCGCGGCGCGCCTCCAGGTCGCGCAGCATGTCGTTTACCAGGCTCATGTCAGGTCAGACCGTAGGCGTTGGAGGGTGGGCGCTGCGGGGGGCGCAGGGTGCGACGGGCATGGGTCCACACCCTTGCGGCAGGCAGGGGCACATGCCTCCGCAGGGATTCGGCATCGACCTGGGCTTCAGGCACGGGGACTCACCACCAGCCCGGATCCCGGGCCCCTTCCGTATCGCGGGCGGCGTGACGGACATGGCGGGTGCGCACCGTCTGGCGCCCTTCTCCGAAGACCGCCAGCAGGGCCTTGTTGGCCAGTATGTTGACCAGCCGCGGCGTGCCCTGGCTGGCCCGGTACAGCGCCCGGCTGGCGCCCTGGGCAAAGAGGCCTTCGCCCCGGTAGCCGGCCACGCGCAAACGGTGGGCGAGGTAGTTGCCCACCTCTTCGCGGGCCAGTCCCTTGAGGCGGTAGTGAAAGGCGATGCGCTGGCGCAACTGGCGCACGGCGGGTTGCGCCAGGCGCTCGTCCAGTTCCGGCTGCCCGAAGAGGACGATCTGCACCAGCTTCCTCTTTTCCGTTTCCAGATTGGAAATCAGGCGCAGGGCTTCCAGGCTTTCCAGGGGCATGGCCTGGGCCTCGTCGATGCATACCACCACCCGGCGCTCTGCGGCGGCGTGCTCCAGCAGGCGACGGTTGAGGCCTTGCAGCAGGTGGTAGTCGTCGGCGGCGGGATCGAGGCCGAGGCCGAGTTCTTCTCCCAGGGCCAGCATGAGGGTGCGGGGCGCCACATAGGGGTTGGGCAGGTAGGCCGAGACGCTGCCCTGCGGCAGGCTCTTGAGCAGCCGGCGACAGAGATGGGACTTGCCGGTGCCGACCTCGCCGGTGATCTTGATGAAGCCCTCCCCGCCGGCCAGCGCGACCAACAGGGTATTGAGCGCTTCCTGGTGGCTGGTGTTGAGGAAGGTGTAGGCGGTATCCGGCGTGATGCCGAAGGGCAGCTCGCTCAGGCCGAAGTGGTCCAGATACACGCCGCGCCCCGGCCCCTTACTTGACCGCCCACTCCGCCTTGCGCGGATCGAGGCCCTGCATGCGTTCCTGGGTATCGACCAGATCCTGGCGCCAGGAACTCTCGTTCTGGATCACGGTGGACTTGATCAGGATGACCAGTTCCCGCTTGCGGTTCGACGCGCCCTTCTGGCCGAAGAGCAGGCCCAGGCCGGGCACCCGGCTCACCCCCGGCAGGCCGTCGCGGCTATTGCTCTGTTCCTGGCTCATGAGGCCGCCGATGGCCACGATGTGGCCGTCCTGCACGCGCACGATGGAGTCGGTCTCGTTGATGGTGCTGGAGGCGAGTGGCAGGGTGAAGGACCCCAGGGTGCCGAGATTGACCTGCTTGGAGCGCTCCTCGACCACGGTCACCGCGGGGTGGATGTGCAGGATGATGTTGCCCTCGTCGTCGATCTGGGGCGTCACATCCAGCGCGATGCCGGAGAAGAAGGGTTGCAGGGTGATGGTCGGCGTGGTCACGGTACCCGTGCCGCTGGTGGTGGTCGAGGTGGAGATGTTGGTGACGAAATAGTCGTCCGAACCCACCTTGAGGACCGCCTTCTGATTGTTGAGGGTGGCGATGCGGGGGTTGGACAGCACCTGAAGGTCACCCTGGGTTTCCAGGAAGGAGACCAGGGCGGCGAAGTCCCTGGACTGGAAGGCCAGGCCGAAGAAGCCCTGTCCCAGGGCCGTGGCGGCGATGGCCCCGGCGGTCCCCGGGGTGATGGTGAGGCCGGTCCCCGCCGTGCCGGAAGTCGCCGCGGTGCCGGCCAGGGCCGCACTGTTGCCGCTCAGGGTCGTTCCAGGGGCGAGGACGCCGGCGGAGAAGCGCCGGTCATTGCCGCCGAACTTGGCCCAATTGACGCCGGTCTGGAAGGAGTCGTTGAGGGCAACCTCGATGATCTTGGCTTCCAGCATCACCTGGCGTTCGACCATCAACTGGGTGGCCTTGAGGTAGCTTTCCACCGCCCGCAATTCCTGGGGCAGGGCCTTCACCAGCACGACGCCGGACATGGGGCTGACGATGACGTTGCGCCCCTCGCCGCCGCCCACGATGGTGGTCAGGGCGGTGCGCAGGTCGTGCCAGAAGTCGTTGTCGGAGGAGGTGCGCACCCGGCTGGCATCGGTGTTGGAGACCGCGAGGCCACCGGCCGTGGGCGTGCCCCCCGCCGCCGTGGCAGCCGCCGCGGCCTGGGGGGTGGTGTTCGAGGTGTTGCTGCCGGAACTGCCCCCGCTGGAGCCGCTGGGATTGACCACGCTGGGCGAACTGGAGGTCACCCGCATGTCGGTCATGCCCTGACGGCGGCTGGCCAGGTAATTGAGCTGGTAGATGCGCGACTGGAGGGAATTGGTCTGGATGGTGATGCGATTGCCGGCGATCTTGTACTCGTAACCGTACAGTTCCCGGATGGCGTCCAGGGCCTCGCGCACCGTGACGTCCTTGAGGTTGAGCGTGAGCGCGCCGGACAACTCGGGCGGGAAGAGCATGCTGTAGCGCGTTCCCGCCACCAGGGCCATGAAGACCTGCCCGGCGGGGGCGTTGTTCACGGCCAGGTTGAAGCGGGGTTCGGGCTTGGCCGGGATCACCTCGGCCACCTGTACCGGCGGCATCATGGCGCGGCCCACCGCGTCGTCGGCGGGGGAGCGGCGCTTGCTTTCGGCCGCTTCCTTCATTTCGTTGCCGATGCGGTCAAAGGCTTCGCCGGGGCGGGACTGCAACAGATTGCAGGCCGACAGCATCGCTCCCAGGAGCAGAACGAGCACAATCCTCATGGCTTTTCCTTCTTGGCTCCGGCCTTGCGGGAGGCCGGGGGGTTCGTTTTGATCACATCGGGCGTCAGCGCCAGGCGCTCCACCCCCAGGGGGCCCTGGAGCACGGCTTCACCCTCGCTCACGCGGACCAGGGTGGCGTCGCCAAGCTTGCCGCCCAGGAGCACCACCTGACCACTGATGACCGCCCGGGGCTTGCCTCCCCGCGGCAGGATCACCGACTGGAGGCGCAGGCCCGGGTCTTCCACGCCGACGGGCGGCGGCCCGGCAAACTCCGGCGGCGGCCGGGTGGGGTCGGCCAGTTCCGCCCCCCAGGCAGCACCGCTGCCCGCCAGGACGGCGAATCCCAGAACTGCGGCACTCAGATGGCGAGCCATGTCTTGTCCGCTCCCAGGGTGTAGACGGTCACGGTGAGCCGCGCACGGGGATAGGCGACGACCGTCAGGGTCAGCGGCCCCCAGAGGAGTTTCTTCTCCGCCTTTTCCAGTTGTTCCAGATAGGCCAGCAGTTCCAGGTAGCTGCCTTCCAGGCGCAGTTCCACACCATGGCGGTAGATGTCGAACTGCCGCTCGGCGGCGGGCTTGCCCTCCTCCCTTGGCACGGCGCCCAGGATGCTTTGGGGCGGCAGGGTCTTGAGGGCCACCAGACGCAGGCCGCCATGGCGGGCCAGCAGATGCTCCAGCAGGCCGTTCATCTCCTCGGGCCGCACCAGGGTGTCCTGCAGGGCTCGCAGGCGCGCGTCGGATTCCGCCAACTGGCGTTGCAGTCCGGCCAGCTCCGCCTTGGTGGGCGCGTCGGGATCGGCCTGGGCCTGGGCTTCCAGGGCGGCCACCTGGCTGCGGGTGTCGTTCAGGGTCGCCTGCTGGCCTTGCAGGGTGTTGCGCAGGGTGCGCGCCCGGTTGAGGGCCGGGTCCGCGAAGAGCGTATAGCCCAGGAAGACGGGCCCCAGGACCGCCAGGGCCGCCACCAGCACCCGCTCGCGAGGCTTGAGCGCGGCGTAGCGCTTTGCCGCGCCCTGGAGAAAGGCAAAGCCGGGTTTCATCGCTCCCCTCCCGGCGGCGGCAATTTGCCGTGCAGGACGAATTCGGTAAAGCGCCGCCCGCCGGGTGCACCCTGCGGCACGGCGCTGGCGCTGGGCGCCGGGGCGGGCGTGGCGGCAGGCGCGACGGGGGCCGGTGTGGCGGGCTGGAGGCTGCCCTCGCTCATGTCCAGGGCGGCGAAACGGCGGCCCTTGAAGATGGGCTCGCCGTTGAGGCGCTGGATGTAATGGGGCAGGAGAGCGGCGTCGCTCAGGCGGCCGCGGATTTCGACCTCGCTTCCGGCCAGGACGAAGCCGGTGAGCCAGACGCCTTCCGCCGTCTGGCGGGCGAAGCCCCGCAGCACGCCGGAACTGCCCTCGCGGGAACCGGAACGGCCCGACTCGACCGCATCCAGAGCCGTATTGCGCTGGCGCAGGCCCTCGGCCAGACGCGCCACTTCCTCCTTGAGGGCCGGATTGGGCCGGCGGGCGGCCAGGGCCTGGCCCAGGGCCTGCACCCGCTGGCGCAAGGTGGCGAGTTCCGCTTCACCCTGGCGATGGCGGGCGTTGAGGGAATCGACTTCCCGCTGGCTCCAGACGGCGAGCCCGACGATCAACAGGAGCCCCGCAAGGCTCGCCCCGGCGACGATGGGGAAGGACAGCCAGTCCCGCCGCCGCCGCAGCTCGGGCAGGATGAGGTTGATCTGCTGACTCAAGCCTCCCCCTCCCGCAGGGCGGCGCCCAGGGCGAGCAGGCACTGGGCCTGGCGTTCCTTCTGGCGCAATTCGGGCACGGCGGGAAAATCGGCCACCGCGGCCAGGTCCATTTCCTGCACCGGGATGTAGAGGTTGTGGCCCAGGGCATCGGTGAGCCCGGAGCAGGCACCTTCGCAGGCGACCAGCATGCGCACCACGGAAATGAAGTTGTACTGACGGTCGAAATTGTCCAGGGTGCGTTGCAGTTCGAGCACCAGGCGTTCGAGCAGTGCCTGGCGGCGGTCCACATCGGCGTCCGCCAGGGCGGCGGCGGAAACCTCCATGTGGCGGGCGAGATAGAGTTCTCCGCGGTAGGTGATGGTGAGCAGGCCACGCTCGGCGCCCAGGTGAAGGAAGGCCAGACCGCGGTTGGCTTCCTCGAACAGGGCGGCGACGTTACGCTGGGCCAGCTCGGGAATGTCGATGGCGGCAAGGGCGAGACCGGCGGCGTCGAAGTCGCCCATGCACCGGCCCACGGCCGGCGCGCCGGCGGCGACGGCAAAGAGGTTTGGCGTACGATGCCCCCCCTCGCCGGCGGGGATGTCGAGGGCCGCCACCGCAGCCCCCTCGACCGGAAAATCCACCATGTCCTTCAAGCGCCAGCGCAGGGCCTGGATGCGCTCCTCGGGCTCCACCGCCGGAGCCTCCACCTGGAGCAGGCGGTAGTCGGCTTCGTCGAGCAGGGTGGTGCAGGCGAACTGGCCCAGCTTGCGCGGCCCCTTGAGCCGCCGCAGGGCCTCGCTGAAGCCGCCTTCGACGCGGAAGGTGTCGAGGGCTTCGATACGGGGCCGGGCGTCCCGCTGGCGGACGACATGGGCCAGGTCGATGCAGCCCTTGCGCCGCACCACCCCCAGCCAACCTTCCACCCGTTTTCCCCGAAAGACGTTCACCCCGCCACCAACTAAAGTATTTTGGAAAGGATAGCTTGCAACATATTATATTTCAACGATTTTTAGTATCTCTCGCGCGAATAGATGAGGGCAGCGCGAGGACCGCACCTGCCAAAGCAGACCCGGGACGTGGGCGCCGCGAGCAGAAGCCAGGTATTGGCCCCGCGCAAAACCGAGCCGGCGATGTCCACATAGCCGAAATTGCCGGCCCCCGGGGCGCTCAGGCGCAGTCCCAGGTTGCCGGATACGGCCGGAGAAGCCAGGGTGGCCGTCGTCTCCCCCGCCGCCAGTTGATTGAGGGGCGTCTGGGTGGCGAAGAGCAGGCCCCCATTGGCCGCCGTGGGCGTCACCACGGTGGTGCAGGTGTCCGCGCCGTGGCGCTGCCAGCCGGCGGCGGTCCACACCTGAAGTTCGGAGCGCACCGGCAGGGGCAGGAATTCGTTGCCGTAGGCGTTGCCGATGACCAGCCGACCGGAGTTCACCTGGGCGGCGCCCTCCACGGTCACCGCGGGAAGGCTGCGCAGGGAGGTGACGCCATCGCCATCCACGGCCCTGACCCGCACCGCGGTGGCAACCGTGGCGGAATTGGAGAAGCCGTAGGCCGGGGTTGCCACGCTTGCCACCCCGTTGGTGAAGGCGCCGGCCGCCACGGCGCTGCCGATGAGCGCACCGGGACCGGGATTGGCGGCGCTGCCGGCCGCGTCCCAGGCCGACAGGGTGGTGGCCTTGGCGAAGGCTGCGGCCCCGTGGTAGTTCAAGGTCGTGGCGCCGGCGGCGTTGCGGGCGGTGATCCCCACGGTGAAGGGCTGGCTGGCGTAGGTGAAGCCGCCGGCAGCGCAGGCCTGGGTGACGACGGTATCGAAGTGATCCGGGACGAAGCGGCCGAAGTGGCCGGTGGCGGCGGTATTGCCGAACTTGCAGCCGACCTTGCCGCTGCTGTCGGCCGTATTCAGGAAGTCATTGGGCGCCGTATTGATGCAGACCGTATCGGAACCGTCCTGATAGGCGGCGGTGAAGCCACTGTCGACCACGCCCTTGGCCTTGATGCGGAAGTACCCCACTTCGTCGTAGAGGAAGGCGGAACCGCTGGCACCGTTGCCGCTGGCCGCCGAGGCGGCGGTGATGAAGCTGCCGCTCAGACTGCCCGTGGCGCTGGGGGCCGAGAGCCATTCGAGCAGGGAGGAATCGATGCCGGGCGTTCCGTCGTAACCCGGCGTGGCACTGTCCGCGGTCAGGGTGAAGGGGGTGCTGCCAGCGCGCAGGATCGGCGTGGCAGCGGCATTCGTTCCGCCGCTGTCGGCGTTGGCGTCCGAGGAACTCACACTGGTGAAGGCGGCCGGCCGGATGGCGAAGCGATCGCTGGAGCACAGGATGCCCCCGGCCCCCTGGTTGAAGCGCACCCAGACGTTGCGCCTGGCCAGGACATTTTCGCCGGCCGGGACCGTATAGGTGGTGGCAGAGGCGGGGCGTCCGGCGGTGAAGAAGACCTTCTGGGGCATCACTGCGGGCAGGGCGGTCCCTCCCGTGGGACAGCGGGTGGTGCCATCGACGGCGGTGCCGGCGCTGCTGACCAGATCCACGTCCACCGGAGTGGTCGCGCCACTGTTGAACGCCGTATCGACCACCCTGGGCGTGTCCTTCAGGGCGACGAGATCGAAGCTCAGAGCCTGGCCGACGACCTTGGTATACAGGCGATTGCCCGAGGTGCCGCAGCGGGCCGGGCTGCCCACCAGATTGCTGCAGGCTTCGAGATCGGAGGCGAAGCAGGACAGCGACGGGGCAGTGAAGCTGCAGGTTTCGCTGCTGCCGTTCCAGCAGCGCACGCCGTTCAGGGGGGCGGTGCTCAGGCCGCTGGCGCCCAGGGTGACCGTTGCGCCGGCCGTGGATTCCTGGGCAGTCAGCGTGGCGGTGGGCGTACCCGCCGCGATGGAAAAGGCGCCGGAAGACGGCGTCAGGGTGACGCTGCCGCTGCTGCTCGCGGTGAGGGTGCCGCTCAGGTTGGCGTTGAGTTCGCTTCCCGCCGGGCAGGGAACGGTGGCGGAGGTGCAGCCCAGCACGGTCACGGTGAAGGGGCACAGGGCGCTGCCCGGGTCGTAGCGCAGTTCCAGGTGATCGTAGGGCGGCACCGCCGGCGAGCCGATGACGAAATCGTAGGAAAAGACGTAGGTGCCGGTGGCGGTGAAGTCGTATTCGATGCCCACCCCGGTGTCCTGGTAGGTGGAGGTGACCGAACTGGTCCATTGACTGGGGTTGTAGACGGCGCAGTTGGCGTAGGGACTGGTGATGTCCCAGAAGTCGCTCCAGCGCGCCGTGCAGTAGCGGGTGAAATTCTGCCCGCTGCGCTCCCGGAAGGATTCGATGATGCTCACCCCGGACGGGATGCTGCTGCTCGACGGGCACGAGCTGCCCGAGGAAGGAGGATAGGTGCCCACCACGCGGCGGCCGTTGCTATCCACGAAGGTCACGCCGCAGCCGTTGTCGCTGCCCCCCAGATAGGTGTCGATGGCGTGGTAGTAGCGCACCGGGTTGGCGGCGCTCACCGGGTAGCCGGCCGGAATGTCGAGGGTGACCGTCAGGGTGACGAAATCGTAGGGGCGCAGGTACTTGTACTCTACGGTCAGCAAGGGGCCACTGGTCACCCCATAGACGCCCACGGCGGTCTGGGTGGTGCCGTTGGCGATGGGGTTGGCCGGGGAAGCCGCCGAGATGGAGCTGATCGGATAGGCCGTCGCCGTGTTGAAGGTGGACACCGTGTGGCGGGGACCGTAGATGGTCCCGTTGGCGCGCAGGAAGATGCCGTTGTCGAGGCTGTTGCTGGGGGGCACCGCCGAGGGCAGATAGACCTGACCCGTGTTGTTGAGCCGGCGCACCTGCATCTTGGTCGTATCCTCGATGTAGATGTGCAGGCCGTTGGTGGCCGACGTGCCACCGGAGGAATTGAGTTCCGTCACCGCGGCCCGGGCCGGCGGCGCCGCCCAGGCCAGCACGGTGAACGTCAGGGCGACGGCACGCGCGGTCCTGCGACGGCAGATTTCAACACGCATAGGGTGCCGTGCTGCTCGCCCCATCGCGGCACTTCTCGGTAGTGACCTCGACCCGGCGCTCGACGCTGATCCCACCGGGGCCGGGGCTGGTGGCCGTGGCGGTGATGCGGTAGATGCGGATGGCCTTGCTGCCTTCCGTAAAGGGGCCGTAGGCGGTGCAATCGACCGTCACGCTCGCGCCGAGGCCGCTGAGCACGGTGCCGTTGGCGAAGCACGCGGGCAGCGCGGCGCTAGGCGCCGTTGCCGTCGCGTTGCTGGGGTCGAGCACCTGGTAGAGCCCCCATTCGACGCCGCCGCGCGCCGCCTGATAGCTGCGGGCGCCGATCAGATCCTCCGCCGCGGTGGCGTGGCTGGCCGAAATGACCCTGGCCATGAGGGCGGCGAGGAGCCCGAAGAGCAGGAGCAGAAAGATGGCGGTCAGGATGGACACGCCGCGCTGGGCCCGCGGGGGGGAGGAAGGGCCGTGGATCATGGCGTGTTGAGGATTTCCACCTGGTTGAGCACCTGCACCGTCTCGTCGTTGGCCGAAAGCGTGAGGCGCACGGTGACGATACCGTTGCGCTGGCTGGCGCCGGGTTCGTAGGCGAAGGAGCAGGCCGCCACCTGGGCCACCAGAAGCGTGCTGGAGCCGGCGGCCATGGTGGCGGCGGCCACCGGCTGGCTGGGCAGGAAGCCGTAGCCGCCGTAGCGGCGGATGACGCCGGCGCCGGGGTCGCATTCGAAACTCACCGGATTGCCCACCACCTGAAAGCGGTTGGCCGGCGAAGCGTAGGGGAAGGCGAAGGCGGTGGCGGACTCCACCTGGCTCAGGGCGCCACCCGTGGTGCTCGGCGTGCGGCGGTTGTTGGGGGCGCCGGCGTAGGCGTCGGAACCGGGCAGGCCCAGGTTGTAGACGACCACCTGGTCGCCGCTGGCGATGGCCACCGTCGGTCCCAGGACGTCGAACTTGCTGGCGCTGGCGGTGCTGCCGAAATCGAGGGGGAAGACGCTGCCGCTCCCGTCACTCTCGGCGCGGTAGCGGCCGGCGTCCCTGATGGGAATGTATTCGAGATAGTTGCCGCTGGCCCGCACGCTGTTGGGCAGGGCCGTCTGGAGTTCCCGGCTGATGCGGCGCACGGCGGTGTCGGCCGCGTCGGTGAGGGCGGCACGGCTGGCAAGGTCGAAATAGGACTGGATCTGCCAGCGCCCGAACATGCCCACCAGGGCGAGCAGCACCCCGGCCACCACGATGGAGACGATCATCTCCACCAGGGTGAAGCCGCCGGCAGCGCGGGAATCAGTACAGGGGCGCATAGCGGAAGCGGTAGCCGCTCAGGGTCAGGGCTTCGGCACCGCCGCCGCTGACCGTCACGTCGATCTTCAAGGCCGCCCCCGCCGGCAGGGGACTGCCCCCGGCGCTGTAGGCGGCGCCGATGCGGCTGACCGCGACGCTCACGTCCAGGCCGCTCACGGCATTGCCGCCGTTGAGGTCGGTGACGTTGCTCTGGGTGTAACCGGCGTAGTCGGCCACGTTGTCGAACATGGCGCCGGGAGCGGTGGCGCTGCGCGTCTCGCCGGAGGGAATGGGGACCAGGACACCGCCGCCGTTGTCCTGGTCGGTGCTGGCGCAGGTGGGCGAGGTGCCGGACAGGGTCGCGGTGGAGGCGTTGGCGTCGTCCGGATCGCAGTAGGTGAAGGGCTGGTGCAGGATTTCGGCCAGCACCGCTTCGGCCACTGCCAGTTGCTGCTTCCTGACCTGGGGGTCGGCGGAAAAGCGCAGCGCCGGCCCCAGGGTGGACAGCACGCCGATCACCCCCACGCTGACGATGACGATGAACACGATCTGCTCGATGAGGGTGACGCCGGCCATGGGCCGGCGGGGCTCAATGCACATAGCCCGTTTCCGCCTCCACGGCGACCGGCAGGCTTTCCAGGCCGGCCACGGTGAGGCTCGCCGCCGCCCCCGGCCGCCCGGCGGAATCGAAGACCAGGGCCGCCGGAACGGGGGAAAAGCTCACCCCGGAAGGCGCGCTGACGGAAAGATCGCCCCCCCCGGCCGGATCCCCCAGGGCGGTGCCGGTGGAGCAATCCGCGGCCCCCTGGGCGCTGGAAATGCGGAAATCCACCTGGGAAGCGGAAAAGCTGGCGCACACCGTGCGCCGGGCGGCGATGGCGGACTTCTGCGCCAGGCGCAGGGCGGCGACGGTCTCGTCACGGAACTGGCGCGCTTCGAAGCCGGTATCGCCAAAGAAGCGCGGCAGGGCCACCGCCGCCAGGATGCCGGCGATGACGATTGTCACCACCAGTTCAGTCAGGGTGAAACCGCGCTGCATGGCCAGGGCAGACGGGGCTGCGACGATTCCAAAGGGCCTGTGGGCGCTAGCGGGGGCACAGGCCGACCGGGCGGCACCCCCGCTCAGGCGCACGAAACCCCGGATCAGCAACCGCTTGTCGTGGTCGTATAGCCCGGCGTACCTCCCGCACCGGCAGCCGTATAGGCCACTTGGCAACTGGCGATGGTGGTCGCGCCGTTGTGCTGGATCGCCGATCCGGTATTGTTGAAATCGCCCGAGGGGGACAGGTCCATGACCCTGGCCAGTTCGGTGGTGTCGGTGGCGTAGCCGTTGGTGATGCCCACGCTGATCGTGCTGGTGGCGGAAATGGTCTGGGTTCCGGAGAGCTTGTTCTGGGAGGCCGCCTTGCCGTACAGCATGGTATTGGCGCCACGCATGGACGCTTCGACGCCCTTCATGACGCCGGTGCGGGCATCGGAACTCAGGTCGACGAACTTGGGCAG
>Ga0268298_10000743_pt1 | contig 40979 bp, 65 predicted proteins | sample WWTPWeurt_MetaG_FD_194462 | JGI IMG/M metagenome (GOLD analysis project Ga0268298, IMG submission 194462) | Activated sludge microbial communities from WWTP in Nijmegen, Gelderland, Netherland - WWTP Weurt | ecosystem: Engineered > WWTP > Aerobic digester > Activated sludge | place...
CAGGTTGGCGCATTGCAGGTTGGCGTATTGCAGGTTGGCGTCTTGCAGGTTGGCGTCTTGCAGGTTGGCGTATTGCAGGTTGGCGTATTGCAGGTTGGCGTATTCCAGGTTGGCTCCTTGCAGGTTGGCTCCTTGCAGTTTGGCGTATTCCAGGTTGGCGTCTTGCAGGTTGGCGTCTTGCAGGTTGGCGTCTTGCAGGTTGGCTCCTGCCTTCACTGCTTCCTCTAGGCACTCTGTGATATCTTTTGCTTTGTCGGAAGAGTAGATCACTCGCTCTGTGTATCGGTCTTTGATTTCTATTGTCACTGTTGTTATCTCCAGATGATTATTCCTTAGTCGGTGCTAATCAATGTCGTAGCCCGCCTTAGCTTCAATATAAATGCTGCTGAGACACAGGCGTGAAAGTGAGTTTTGCAACTGGTCAAGGATGTTTGCCCGGTAGTTTTTCCCGAGCATTTTCTTGACTAGCGCGTCCACTTCAGGGCGCAGCGTTTCCAGGTGTTCTCTCAGGGATTTATCGACTTGTGCCTTTAGTGTCTCGTTTAGCACTTTCTGGATCAGGGTTTCTGAACCGTATCTGTCGGCTTTGTATGCCAGGTGCCCACGGATAAGATCGCGTAGCATGGCGTCTCTTGCTTCGCCAGTGAAAGCCTCGGCAATGGCGATAGCGATGGCGTTGTTAATCTGCGCTTCAGTCAGGTCTATTTTGATTCCGGTATTCATTGATTGCGTCCTCTAACGTGTCGGCAACAATTGCCGCATAGTTGTAAACGAATGGGCTTTTATTAACAGCGCGTTCTACTTCCCATGTAGTGGTTTCATTTGGTTTCCACCCTTTGCAATAACGCCAGTTCCGTGAATCCTGCCACCTCTTGCTATTTTTGCGGAAGAGACTGCTTCCTTCGCCCAGACTTGCCTCAAACTGTTCTAAGCAAATGATTTCACCTGTTTCGCGCCTGGTAGCCAGGCAAAATTTAGGCGGTGGCTTCGGTCCTCTCATTTTGCATCTAACCTCCTATCAGTTGCATTTGTGGATGACAATTGCATCACAGTAGAAAAGCCGTATAGCTGTACCGCTTGTTTTATCAAGGCGGATATAACCAGGGCTGCCATTTGGTCGTTTAATCTGGCAGGTGTGAGTCAAGTGGTTGACCTGCTGTTGAGTCAGCCCCATCTTGGCGGCGAACTGTGCCGCCGTTAACATTCCCAAGGCTTCGGCATATTTGCGGGTTTGCGGTCCTGGTGCCATTTGTCATCTCGCTTTTTTATTGGCTCAAACTTTTCACCACACTTCTCACAGTAGCCACGGTTGTATTGACCGCTGTATATGTTGGTGAAATATGCGGTGTCGCACTTGTCGCAGTGGACATACACGCTGTTATCGTTGGGCATGTGTTGTATTACGCAGGCTGATTGTGGCTACCAGTTTGTAGACTGAGAACGTACATGCAGGGCAATACTCAACCAACCGCTTAGCGTCTTCGATGGCTTCCGCCTCAGTCTTCCATTCGCTTTTGACATAGCCGTTAAGCTCCACTATCCAATGCTCATCCATTTGCTTGTTTCTCCTTCACTCTGTTGATGAACGCTGTAAAGTCAACGTCAAGGTGTGTCAGTATCTCCATGTATCGGTGCAAGCCAACGTTGTACCGACCATTTTCTATCTGCGAATATGTTGCTTGTGGCATACCGAGAGCATCACAGATACTCTTTTGACCCAACTGCTTTTCACTGCGGATATCTTTGAGCACAAGACCGGCAGCCTTATACACTGAATCCGAGCAGTAGTTATCGAACGCCTCAAGTGAATGAAGATATGCTCTTGCATCCAATATCTTGCGTTGTATTTTGTCGGCGGTGGCTTTACGCATCGTAGTTGAACTCCTGTTCAGCCTGTTGTGTGGTCGCAGAAGCCGCCTTTCTACGCTTAGGCTTAGAATCACCCTCGGATGAATTTTCACCCTTGCTGCCGACCAAGCAAACGTTGGATACGTTGCATTGAAGGGTGACACGCTCAAAGCCGTCTTTGTCTTCCCATTTGTTCAGACTTACTCGACCATGGACAAGCAGGGGATTACCTTTCTTGCAAAAGTCGAGCACTACATTAGCTTGGTTGCCGTATGCAAAGCAGGTAATGAAGTCAGCGTTGTCTTTGTCCTTTTGGCAAGCAAGTGTAAATCTCGCCATAGTGCGACCTTGTTTATCTTCTTTGGCTTCAGGGTCGTTAACTAGCCGACCGTATAGGGAACCTTGAATCATTGTGCCTCCTTGATTAGATCGTGAAAGTGTGCGGCAACAGCAGGGTCAGACAATAGCTGTGTTAGTTGCTGTTGCAGGTTGGTGAGATATTGTTGAGTCAAGCGTTGTAGCTTCTGTTGAAAGTCGCAGCCAGCATTAAGGTCTGGCGATGATTCTCCGGTCAATTCCAGCGTTGTGCCATCTGCTTGCTCGACAACTAGCTTGCATTGAATCACTGTATCTGTATGAGCCAAGACATTGAGCAGTCGTTTAGCTTGTCTAATTTTCGTTTCCATGTGTGCGCCTCCTTGTGTGTGTACTATTACAACGACACACCATTGAGGCTGTAAATGGTGTGTGGCATACGACACACCATTAATTGTGGATAAAAACCCCCGGTGGTTAAGCCGAGGGTATCAACGGGGCTAAATTAGACAGCCATATACACTTTCTTGCGAGCACGGGTGGCGGCTGTGTAGAGCCAATTACGCAGAGTCTTGGCGTGAGTCTTCTGGTAGTCGGTGATGCCTTGCTTGTCGATGATGATGTAATCAAACTCCCCGCCTTGTGCTGAATGAGCAGTCAGGCAATAAGCATATTCAAAGGCAGAGCCATAACCACCGTGTTCATCGACCAGATAGATCGGTTCACATGCCAGGGTGCGTTTAGTGTGGTCATTGCTCAATGTGCATACGTACGGCTCAGAGGTACGTAGAACGGTCCAGAATGACCCATTAGTTAGCCCTTTGCCAAATGCACTCTTATCAAACTGATGGAGACATACTAAAGGCTCACCGGCTTGTGGGTGCTCAGTGGTAAAGCCAAGCTTCTGCCGGATGACCTTATTTAGATATTGTCGGCGCTGATTGGTGAACGTGATAATCTTCACGCCTTTCTCAATCAGTGGCATTAGTTCGTCAAGCGTATGCTGCCCGAGAGAAACCTTCTTACCATTTCGTATGTTCAGCGCCAAGGTCAATGCCTGGCTATCTGCTGGTTGTCGCATAATGGTGGTTAATGAGTACCGAGGTTTAACCGAGTTCAAGCAAGAAGTAATATGTTTCTTGCCGGTCGGCGGCAACTGGAAAGCATCGCCAATAACAATGACCTTGCTAAATACTCTGCACACATCAGTCAGCGTGGCATAACTCAACATGCTAGCCTCGTCAATAATGAGTATGCCATCTTGTGGTTTCTTGCATGTATATGTCCATTCATCATCAGATGCACGGCGAGCTATCCTGAGAGCATCTTCCATTCCATACTTACATGCAGATTGCTCAGCTTGTCGAAGCACATTAGGACCAAGATATTCCTTCACCTCAATTGGCGGTTCAATGAATGATTCACCAGATGCAATCTTCTGTAAGTGGTCAGATACTTTGTGGTCGGCAATAGACAGCTTGCGATTGAAACAAGTGGAATACATAGTATTGGCTGCCGGTATCCCTTTTGACCGCAACACCTGCACAGCCCTGCGTGTGATTGCTGTGACTATAACCGTATGACCTTGCTTTCTCAATTGGTCATACAGATAACGTATCAGTGTTGTCTTACCGCTTCCTGCCGGTCCATCAATAGCCACCACTGGTTTACTCTTCAGTGCATCCAATGCTAGCTCTGTACATTTAAGTTGTTCTTCAGTCAAGTGCATCTGCGATCCTCCATCCTTAAATCAGCTAACCATGCACTTACAGCTAAAACAATGGTGTGTCGTTACCACACACCATTAATTGACTACGATGAAAGATTTAATGCTGTATGTACTTGAATTTAATTGACAGCAAAGGTACGCTTTACCATACTGTCGGGTCGGCACCACTCCCCTTACAGGGGACTGTTCCTCCCTTTTCTTTCTTACAGAGATACATTGACATTGAATATGTAATCTAGTCTCTGTCTATTTAACAGAACATATTGAATGTAATACATGCACTGTATCCATTTGATTGATTCATCCATTCCAGTTGTTATATATACCGAGCAGACACTTACGTGTCTTTACTCGGCGCATATCACTCACATTGATTGATTCATTACGTGTGTGCATGAATATGATTGATGATGTAGTGATTACATTCACATTGATTGAATGGATACATACAGATTGATGTGGATTGTGTATGCAATGACTGTGTACGTGATGTGTGTAATGTTTGTACCGATTGAATGTATGTTGATTCACGTACATCGTGTTTGCATTGATTGAATGAATGTGTATGCGTTGTGTTCGGACTGATTGAATGTAGACCATCCAACACGCAAGCACACACGTACCAAACACATACATATATACATACGGAAAGGGTATATATCTTTGACACGTTTGGCATTGTGTCAAAATGCCCACAGATTCAGATGCCCCCGGTACATCAATGACCGTACCTATCCTGGATGTAAGGTATCCACGATTTCGAGTGAAGGTATCCCACTCTTTTCAAGCGGAACCCCCTATCGTCACACACTATCTTAACCCCACATTACACAATCATATATCCACAACACATACCCATAAGTTGTATATACACGTGCGCGTAATAGCAATGTATTGGTACTGGTGACAACAATAAATTGAGTAGTACAACCATATTGTTGATGTGTGGTGTGGATGCAGAGAATGGATGATAACAAGCTATAAAAGCATATTGAGCATTTAGACAATTTCCTTGATGTGTTGAAAGAGGCTGCTTTTATTCGCATTGATGTATTCAATAAATTTGGTTCAAAGGAAGCGCCGGTACATTTGAATGTAGATACTCCAATGTTTGCAGAAGTAATAGAGGTGCTGCGCAAAGGTTTGCTTACTCATCGTGAGGGATGTGAACAGAGAATGGAGATGACCAATGAGTGACTTCATATTCATCCCATTGGGGATAATCCTTTGGGCATTGGCAGTGTATGCGGTGATTACTGTATTGACAGTGATTGTGGATGCGGTGTTGGCGTTGTTGGGGAAGTGAGTAATGGATGAAGCGATAAAGAAAGCCTGTGATGAAGTGAAAGCATTGGCTGAAGAAAGGCATCGCAAGTTGATGGAACCAATCTTGGAATATGGTCATTGGTCTACCGATAGCAAAGCTGGTACATGCAGAGCAAAGCCGTATGTGTGTGGATATGACCCTGGAATGAAAGGTTCAATAACGGTGATAGTGATGGAGTGTAATGAGCCGGTAAGTATTCAGGAAGCATTGGAGCATTTGAAAAGTATGGCTGCCGGTTCAGTATCGAAGGTGAAGCGGGTAACGGTGGAGATGGCTGAATAGATGGAAGCATTGAGTAGTGATGAAATGTGGGACTTGATACGAGAGCATCGTGAGTCTGCAATAAGGCTCGGGTTTACTCGTGATGGTGAAGATGAAAGCTTGAAAGATGAAAGACTTGCAGCCGCATTAGAGTTATCCAGAATAGAAACAAAACTGCATCGAATAATCTTCAAGGAGAGCGCATGATCCTTGCATTTATTCATCGGTATATAATTAGACGTGAACAGTTGCGCGATAAGTGGTTAAGTGCTCCACCCAAGAGTTACTTCGACATTGTTCGTTCTGTCATTGAATTGGTCACAGTAACAGAGGGTGGCATATATGCCCCTGACCCAGACCGGATAACGCAGATTGATGACGGAGATGTGCAAGGGACTGAGTTGTACATCATAGGAGAGAAAGGTTATCAACCGCAGTTGTATTACTCAGTCAAGATTGCGTATGGCTCATGTGCTGTTACTGATACTTTCATTAGCATCGAAGAGAACGACTCTTGGGACAATGAGCGAAAGGTAGAGGCTTATTTGTCATTAGCCTTGCATATAGTGCAAGCAATCAGAAGAATAAAGGGCAAACCTGTTGACTTGGAGATTTGATATGAACGTCTCAGTGGCTCAGCAACAGCGAGAGATATTGTGTCGAGGGTACACACTAAGGATGTCGTATTCAAATGGAATGTATGAGGTGCTAAGGGTCAATGGTGAATTGATACGTGCGTTCTATGGGGATACGTTTGAGAGAGCAATTGAATCTGTGTATAGGGCAAGTGTGAACAATGGCAATGATTGAGGTTGAGTTGGTCAGTCGAGCGGAAGACAACCGCCGTATGTATATGACAGTGAATACTGAGCAGGTGCTTAGCGTTGTGGCTGTACCTGATCACGCTGAACTGACAATGCTGGTTAGTATCGTTGGTGAGACGGTAATCAAAGAGAACTACCATGAGTTTCTAAGTCGGTTGGAGAAACTGACCACGGTTGGCTATGTACCAAGGTTGAAAGGTAATGCCTAGAAAGAAACGACTCACACCGGAAGAGAGGCAAGCGGCACACGCCAATAGAGTTAGGGTGGTGGAGTTTGGCAGTAGTGAACTTGGTAGGTTCCTCCGGTTGGTACGCTTGGATGAGAACGTGTCTATGTATGACATGGACAAGAAGACTAAGAAGCGTATTGGTAGCAGTGAGATTAGCCGATGGGAACGTGGCATCAGGAAGCCGACACCTGAAATGGTTGGTGCATACCTGGCATTGCTTGGCGTTGAGTTTGATGAGATTGCTTTGGAAATAGTCAGGTTGTTGGTGAAAGATTACTTCAGTCGTATGGAGCAAGGGTATGAAGATGAAATGGCTAAGCTTACTGGCGGTGCTATTGATGGCTCAGCCGGTGATGGCACAGAAGGCGGAACTGAAGCCAGCAATCAAAATGGATGAGGCTACATTCCCTGAACCGACATTCAAGGACGAACACCCCAGGGTGTACAGGTATAGCAAACCACTGAGGATATACGGTAGGTTCATTCGCAAGGTCGGCAGGAAGGTTGGTGTAAATCAGACTCTGAGGCTTGCCGGTGACTCAGCAAAGTGGCTTGGTAAGAAGTCAGAGCCGTATCAGCCGTTCTTCAATTTGGCTACGTCTGTGACCAACGCAGCCGTGTCTACGGGGGTATGGTTTAACAGATGATGGAAGATAAACCACTAGCCGAGCGTATCATTGTCGCCCTGGTCGCCACCGTGCTCAAGCTTCAGTCTGACTTGCACCCTACGGATAAGAACAGACTTGACAAATGGAACAAAATCGAACCACACTTTTTCTCGGAGACTGAAAACATTGCTTTCTATGCAGGCAAGGGATTGAACATTTTCGACAGTGTGTTACTCAATGCCGTGCTCGACTCACCAAGGAAACTGCGAACCGAGCAGCTATACAGAACCGACAGAGACGGTGCTGAGGAAGAGGCTAAGTTCTTTGACAAAGCGACTAAGAAAGCTGGTGGAAAAAGCTGAATATGATGTCAGACAATGCGAGTACAGAAGACTTCTCTCTGAGTCAACTTGGCAAGAACTATAAAGCCAAGCAATCTGCATACGTCAAAGTCAGGGCATCTATTGGTGAGGATATGCTAGCCTGGCTCAAGACTTGGGCAAGGTACTGCCGAGAGACAAGAGGCACAAGTGAGTCAGCCAACAGCACCAACAGCATTACCGCTTGTGCATTGCAGGCATGGTGGAATAAACAACGCCGCAAGATTGTAGCCGGTGAGGGTATCAAGCTCCCTGATTGGCAATGTGCCAGAAGTACCAAGAGCAGTGAGTACGCTTTGTTTACTGAGTCGGTATTCTTTGCCGTGCCCCGTGAACTGCGTGACCAGTTGCTGAAAGCTATCACCAATGGACACATATATGCCAGTTGGCAGAAGCCGACATTGGCAGCCGTCACTCGTGTAGCTCTTGAGGCTCACTACAATGAGAACGCTAAGTATGTTCTCCGGTATCTAAAGGAGTTGAGTTGGCATGTTGATATTACCTAAAGGCTACGCAGCCAAGAAAGCTGAATGGGCTATTGAGGAAACAACCGGCATCCTCGACAAACCGACCTTGAAGGAAACCGGGTTCAGCGTGACTCAGGAAGTTGATAAGCGTGATGACATGCTCGGCACCGTGCTCAAGTGGTTGCTGCCGGAAACCTTTTGCCCTGATTGTGAACGCCGAGACGCTGAGCCGTGCCCTGAACAGAGTGAAGGTGTCTATGTATTCGACGAACCACGCCCCGATCTTGAGGTGCGCCCTGGTGATGTGATTATTTATTACCGGTGCAAAGATTGCTATGAGGCGTCATTGTGGGATGAGAAGAGTAAGCTAAGATTGCCGCCCATGTACCAGGCAAAGTACCGCCGAGCTAAGCGCGTTGGTAAGAATGTAGTTTCTTGGATTAAGGCTCAGCTTGCCGGAGGCAATCGACCACTGACAGAGGAACACTCCCATGTCAGATCCCTTTGATGACTTCAAACGACCAACCAAGGTCAAGCCATATTGGACATTGCCTGATGCTCCCGGCATCGTGGCTGCTCTGCGTGTGGTCGGCGGCAACTTCGTTGAGATGCTTACCAGGTTATCGGACAATGAACTTGACCATATACAGATAGCCTTCTTGATTGAAGAGGAACTATCTAAGCCTGAGAATGAGCCACACCGCAAGGCTTGGGAAAAGTATCAGCTATTCTTTTACAAGAGTCAGATCGCTTTGGGAACCGCAACACTCCTGAAGAATTACGCCAAAGGACAAGTAGACAAACACCAGTTTGTTAAGGATGTCGGCAAGCAGATATTGCCCGGCATCTTTGCACCAGGCATAGGTGCCAGTGCAAAACAAGAGATAGAGCAGCAGGTTGATGGACACCTAGCCAAATATGGCGAGCAACCAGAAGAACCGGCTAGCTCAATACGACCAGATTGATAGATGGCGTAGAGCGGCAAGAGGAAGCCTATACACCTTTCTCGGCAAAGACTACAACATTATCAACGTTGACGGGTATCAGCAAACGCTGACTACCAAATTCTCACAGCGCCGTATCCTTGATACCGTGCTGAATGAGAGACAAGAAGGCAGGTCGCCCCGTGTGGCTGTGCTCAAGTCCCGCCGTGTTGGTGTGTCTACCGCTATTACCGGCTTCAACTTTTGGGATTGCTATACAGGAGAGAACGCCTCCGGTGTGGTCATGACTCACCTGGCATCCGTGTCTGAAGACCAACGTAATGCCATGCTCAATGCCTATGAGCAATTGCCCGCCGTGCTGCAAATGCCGTTCCAATCCAAGAGCAAAGACGCCATAGGTTGGACACACAACAATAGCTTGATACGCTTTGGCTCAGCCGAGAATCCCAACTTTGCTATCGGTCGTACAGTCAGACAATTCCACGGCTCAGAGTATTCACGCTGGCCCAACTTCCATACCATCCTGACTGACAACCTTCAGGCTGTACCTGATTCTGTCTATGCCTGGATTATTCTTGAATCCACAGCCAAGGGTACTGACCATCCGAGCTATCCGTTTTGGTTGGCTTGTGAATCCGGTGACGAACCGTATATACCTATCTTCCTCCGGTGGTGGGATGATGAGGACACAATAGCGCCACCATGGCAATCACAACGCGCACAAGATGAAGCCTGCGCCGAGATGTTTGAAGAGTTCAAGGAAGCTCGTGACCGGATGGATTATTTTCTTATCGGTCAAGACAAGATGGACCCACAAGAAGCATTGAGGCGGATCTATTGGTACTACCAAAAGTACAGGCATCTGCGCAAAGACTTGCAGAAGTTGCAAGAAAACTTCCCTATGACAGCAGCAGAAGCGTTTATTGCTTCCGGCAATCCCTGGTATCCAATGGATATTGTAGACAAGTTCCGGACAGTTGCATGGGAAGGTAAGCTATACGATCCGACAATCAGATTCACCACAAGCAAGCCTATACGCGCTGATGGTTTGCGCCGTGACCGTGATGCCTACTTGGAGATATGGAGAGAGCCATCACCGGCTGGTCGGTATGTAATCGCTGCCGATGCTGCCACGGCTACCGCCAACGGTGACTACTCCGCTGCCGGTGTGTTTGATTTGGATAGCGGGCACATCATCGCTGTGCTGCATGGACGTATTGAGATTCCCATGTTTGCCGATATGCTCATTGACTTATCCAACCTATACAATAAGTGCAGAGTTGCACCGGAAGCTAAAGGCACTGGCGGTACTGCCTTGATGGAGATGTTGAAGTTCAAGAAATTCAATCGGCTATGGAACCGCCGCAAACCATCTAAGCTCGGCAGAGGTTGGGAAGTCACTAATGAATTAGGTTGGGATACTAACCAACAGACTAGACCAATCATGACCGAGCAGAGTAAACGACTCATGCGCGAAAAATTCAACGGCAATGAATACAAGTCTTTCATCCCCTCGGCGCATATACTCGACCAGATGCGCACGTTCGTAAACACTGATGGCAAGCCAGAACACAAGCGTGGTTGCCACGATGACTTAGTTATGATGTGGAACATCGGCATCATGATTTGTCTGATTGAATCCAATAACGCAATCATTCCTACTGGACTAAACGAGGTAAAGCGTAGTACAAACAATTTGGTGGAAGGAAAGCCACTATCTGTCAAACAAACCATCAAAATGATTACTGACAGTCGGTGGTGTGGTGAAAGTTACAATGATTTCTATAGGGGCACATGATGAGCGATCTACCTAATATTTCTCCGGCTGAACTAGCGAACCTTGCTAATCAACACGCTATCGCCAATGGTTTCGGTGATATGCAGCAGAACCGTGGGCAAACCTTTCTCGACCCTAAAATTCCGATTGGTTGCTACGACATTCAGCCAAACGCCGACCTAGAAAAAACTGCCATGACTCCCGGCAAACTTTTTCCCGCCGACCTCGTCGAGTGTATTGTCCACAAGTCGAATATGTCCGGCATTGGTCCTATGGCTTTCCTGCGTCAACAGGTTCCGTATGTGTTGGCTTATGGCAAGATAAATGATCAACCGGTAGACTTCGACAAACTGATTCCGGCTGATGCCAAAGAGTTGGAGAAAATCAAACGCAAGCCAGCCGATGACAAGCAAGAAGCGCAGCCGATTGACCAACTGATTAAGATGTTCCTCAAGGATGCTTCAAGCTGGTTCCAGTTGAGCAGCCGCGCCAAGTCTGCCGGTGTCTCCAATCATGGCTACTTGGTTCTATTGGTTGATGCCATCGTTGACGGCAATGAAACCAAGCGCCTGTTAGCCGAGAGCAAGGAAGCCATGGAGCAATATGAACTTGTGCGCAAGAAGAAGTTCATGTTCCAAGACGTATTGGGGCACCTCGGATAAATGGAACTAGCGCTGTTCCCACTGGCTGTACTTTTCATGCTGATGTTGGTATTCAACGCAGCCTTCAATCTGTTTTGTGGTTTGTGCGCGGCTGCCATTGTGTGGCGCGACCTCTCCACTAAAAGCCAATTGTTTCAGACCACCATCAAGCCAGGCGCTTATCATGCGGTGGAAGACTCCCATGGCATTAAGCATATTGTGACTGATGAGGAACTGAAGCAAACCAAGGAACGTGATAAGGAGTTTGAGCAATGGCTGATGATGAACTAATCACTATCTCAGCCAAGCCCGCCGAGGATAAAGCACCACGCAATATCCGGCAGGAGCTAATCAACTTCTATGTCGATGAGGCAGAGGAAGAGGAAGGCGTTGAGCCTTGGGAAAGAGAAGGCTTTAAGAGCAAAGAAGACTATGAAGAGTATTGGGCACTCTTCGTCAATGACTGCTACGACCAAAGCTATGAGAAGTACAGCCGGTTCAAGAAGTCGTGGAAGCTGATTGATGAAAGGTTGGAGATGCTTGGTAGGCTTGCCAAAATCGGCAGCCGTAATACTAGCAATGCCGACCTCGTTCTATTGCCACAAGCCATAGAGAAGGCTATCAGTATCCAGCTTGAAGGCAGACCGCGCCCATACTTTGAGCCATTGCAGCAGACTGATGAGCAATTTGCTAGCGGCTTGAACTTTTACGCCACGCAGGTATTAGATGAACAGAAGTTCGATCTAAAGCTTGCCGCTGCTTTGCACAGCGCCAAAAAGTTTGGTGTCGGCTGTCTGAAACAGACCATTATCCCTGATGCTTCTGAGGGTAGGCTATTTGGGCAAAAGGCTAAGATTGCAATCAATAAGGTGGACATGCGCCATGTGTGGCCTGATCCATTCGCTGAATCGTGGGAAACCTGGCGGTGGCTCTGTGTCGCTACTCCCATGGACCTTGATGAAGCTAAGCGCCGGTATCCCGACTACGCACATAAGATTGTGGCTGATTCAAGCTCGACCGGTGAAGCCAATGAAGATGAAGCGCTACGTATAGCTTCTATCTCTCCATCCGGCAAAGAGTTTCAGCCAGGTGTGCGCCGCCGTGTTGTTGTCAAAGAATTGTGGCTGAAAGATGAAAGCCTAGAATTTGTCGTAGAGAAAGATGACTACGGCAATATCGTCTATGATTCCGAGGGTGAGCCTATCGGTAGGTGGATGCCTGCGTTTCCAGGTATGCGCTTGATAGTAGCCATCGGAAAGCAAATGGTATTCAACGGTCCTAATCCGTTCAAGCATGGTCACGCACCTTACACCTTTCTAGCAGATAGGGTCAGTGACCAGTTGTTTCCCGTGGCTGATTGTGAGTTGTTGCTCCCGCTGGAAGACAAGATAAACACTCAGCACAAGGCAGGCTTCAAGCATACGCTCAGCAATGCTAACTCGCCTTGGGTGTGCGATACGACCGCCTTTGATTCACCGGACAAGCTAGACCAATTGACCAGTGAAGAGGGTGGCATTATCACCAAGAACCAAGGCACCGAGGTAAACCGCCTTGATGCTAAGGAACTGCCTGGCTCATTCTTTGGTTTTCTGTCTTGGATAGAAAGCAAGTTCAATGACTTGACCGGCGTGAGCAATATCAACCAGGGCATGTTGCAAAAGGGTGCGCAGTTGTCGGCTGATGCCATCGCACAATTGCAAGGTGCTAGCGCCGCCAATATCAAGATGAAGCAGAATCTATTAGAGCAGGCAGAGAAAGAGTTCGGCTTCCAGCTTCAATGGAATATCCGGCAGGCTTGCGATGATGCCGTGTCAGTACAACTGAATGACCCGGCAAGCGGTGATTCAATCAACCTGGCTTGGAATACCGGCGATGACCAACCAGACTATGGCGTAAACATTCAAGTGACAAGCTCGCTGCCAGCCAATAAAGCAGGCATCATGAGCACCGGTATGCAGCTATATGAGAAAGGTGCTATTGACCGGCAGGCTTTCCTTGACCAGATCAAATACCCTGGTCGTGGCGAGGTAGTCAAACGTATGAAGCAGCGAGAAGACGAGATCGTGAAGCAAGGCAAGTTGCAAGAATTGTTGAAAAAGAATCCATCACTGAAGCAGTCACTATGAGGTAGAGAATATGGCAGCACCGACAAGTCAAAGACTCAGAGCCTCAGTGATGCTTTCATTGGGTGACACCGATGGCGACATACCGCCATGCTTGAACTTTGCCGAGTTATCCACAGCTACGGCTAACAATTGGATACGCTTGCCTCTGGATCTTGCAGCCTCCGCAGTCAACCAGCCCTTAAACCTCGCCACCTATTTTACTTCCGCTTCTTGGATTGCCGTTGTTGATAAGGGTGGTACTGGTCTATTGGTCGGTACTGCTTCTGGTACTTCCGGCAGGTGCAAGGTAGCAGCCTCCAAGATGCTTTTATTTTGCAACGGTGACGCCACACCACCGACAATATATATAGACAACGTAAGCGGAACTGATGCCGCATTTGTTGAGGTGTACGCCTTCGGTACACAATCATAGTTTTTCTCCGTCCTGGTTTGTTGCGCCAATAGCCTTCGAGTGAACCTGCCACTCGGAGGCTATTGGTTTAAGTACAACTTTGGATATTTGCATATCTGAAAAGTGCCTGTATCTTGCCTCCCGTCAAATGAGGTGGATTGACCATGGACCAATTCGGATATGCACAAGCGGCTCAAGCAATGCTCCCCACGCCTGGACAGCCAGGGGCGCAACAGATGCCTTTCCAAAAAGCATCGACTCAGATGTGCCGCCAAGCTATCGAAGTTCTCCGGCAGTTGGCTAATCAGTACAAGACTGAAGGTCAGATGGCGGAAGAGGGTCAGATCACAGCCATGGTTGCTCGCCTCATCAAACTGTGCGAACGCAAGAGTAAAGAGGAAAGCCAGGTAGCGGAAGCGCTATTAGGTGGCATGTGAGGTGGCAATGATAGATCAAGAATCTTTTTGGAATGAAGTCGGTATTGAGGAAGACAATACCGCCGTGTCATTCATGGGTGTCGAGGAACCACAACTAGAACAGGATGAACCTGAAGTTGAGGAACAGCCTACACCTGAAGTACCGCCGACGCCGGAAGCTCCGGTGGTAGATCCGGTACTTGAAAAACTCAATGCACTAGAAGCTAGATACGCTCAGCTTCAAGCAGAACTTGCGCAAAGTCGGCAGCCGGTCCCGCCTCAGCCGGTGCAGCCACAGCCACCACAACAACAGCAATTTCAATATCAACCGTCCAGGATGTTGAATGATGCCGACCTTGCGCATTATCACATGACTGTCACTCAACAGTTGGCAGAGCAGCAGCGCCAACAGCAAGAGATGTTGCACAACGTTAGGGTGACACATGAGAAGCAAATGTTGGAGTCAGCAAAGAGTCAGCTAAAGGCAACGCGCCCTGACATTTTTAAGTATGTCGATGAGTCTCTAGTTGAGCGTGAGTTCAATAACCGTGTTCAGCGTGGTCAGTTCGGTTTCGATTGGCAAACCGGCATTGAGACTGTCTACAAGATTTCCAAGTTTGGTGACTTGGAGAAAGCCTCTTCAGAGTTGGAGCAAGCACGGCAAGCGAAACAAGCCAAGCAAGCAAAAGCGCTGAAGGCTGTAACCCCTGGTGGTGCCCCTTATCAACCGGCAGCGTCTCAGCCCGCAGCCGGTAATGGACGTGGCTTCAAAGCTGCGTCTGCCGGTTTCCTGGCTGATATCGGATTAGGCTAAAAGGAGATAACTAAATGCCTTCATTCTCAATAGGGCAGTTGGACGTTGCTATTAACAAGCACTACGTTCCTAAAATCAAAGACAACTTCCTCATGAATCGCCCGCTCTTTAAGAAGTTGTATGAAAACAAGAAAACCTTTGAAGGCGGTCAGGATATCCGTGTGCCTGTCCGTTTCGATGAAGGTTCCAACGGTGGCGCATGGTCAGGCGGTGTTGGCACTCTGCAAGCCAACTTCGTTGAGAACGTCACTCATGCCGTGTTCCCGATTTGCCACTACTACGGCGCAATGATGGTTCCTCAGACCTATCTTTGGCTCAACCGTGGTAAAGCTAAGCTCACCTCTATCCTTGAGAATCAATCTGAGTCTATGGTGAACAACCTCCACAAGACTCTTGGATTAGACATTCACGGTGCCGGTGGTCTTAACTCCGGTGGTCACAGGAAGATTGACGGTCTTCAGGCTGTTTGTACTTCTGCTGCTGACCCGTCTTATGCGGCCTTCGGTGGTATCACCCGTGTCGGTGCAACCGCTTCTATCTGGTCTAGCCCTACTGGTAACGCCTTTTGGAACGCAACAGTGTTTGCAGCCAACGCAAACGGCACCGTGACTGGCTGGAAGGGTTCCGAGACAATCGACAACTTGACCACAATATCTATTGCCAAGTTGCAACAGATATATGGTTTTGGTTGCCGTGAAGATGTTGAGCCGGAAATGATCATCTGTAGACAGAACATCTACAACGCCATCGCTAACCTGATGTCCACTTACCGTCGTTATTCCAATGACGATAACACCGGCAAGATGGGCTTCAAGAAAGGCTTGGAGTTCAACAACGCTCAGATCATCTCTGATGACTCCGCCAACAGTGGCGAGATTCTCGCTTTGAACTTCAAAGACCTTCAGTTGTATGTGCATGACATTGCCGACTTCTACATGACCGACATGAGAGAGCCTGTGAACCAAGCCACTCTCATCAAGTATATGTTCTCGATGATGTCCCTCACATCCGACAGACCCAATACCCTCGTTCGTGTCACCGGATTCACCGGCTAATCAAAGGAGATAAAACCAATGTCTAATGACATTATGACTTCATTCCTCGATCTGGTGACTGACACTAGCTCAACCGCTAAATATCCGGTCGGTACTCGCAGATTTGAGAACGGCAGAGAGTATGTGTATCAACAGGCTGATGATGCTATCACGGTCAACCAAGCTGTAAAGCTTGATGCCGCTGCTAGCGCTTCTGGTCTGAAGGTTACGCCTACCGCTGCTGTAGGTGATTCCTGCTATGGTGTCGCTGAAACCGCAATTGCCGATGAATACTATGGCTGGATTACAGTCAATGGTGTGGCATCTGTGCTTGTGGCAAACGGCACTGCCGCCGATGACCCACTTGGCGCAACTGCCGCCGCTGGTGTACTCGGCAAGCAGGCTGAATCTGACTCTGCCGCTGACTTCAAGTTCGTTGTCGGTAACGCTCTGGAAGCTAATAGCTCTGGTTCCGCTGCCGCCAAGAACGCTTTCATCAAGTGCAGATAAGTGAATCTTGGTCAACTACGGCGAGAAGTTCGGAGAATCCTACAAGAGCCAACAGCTTCTTTGTGGGATGACTCTGAATTGAATGACTATCTGAATGAGGCTGCTACGGTGATGACCGCTGATAGTATGCCTCTTCAGGCTGTCACTACATTGAACTCCGTAGTTGGTCAGCAAGAGTATGAATTGCCCGGTGACATGGATGAGATATTCGCAGTCGGCTATCAAGTCGGCAACGTGTTTCAAGACCTATTGCCGTGCAATCCTCAAGTTGGTACGCAAGATTCAAGATATACCGGTACGCCTAGCCGGTTCTACGTTCGTGCTCAAACGGCACAGACAATGAACCGGCTCAGCACCGGCTTGATGGATATTGACCCAATCGACTCACAGAATGGCAATCGCACAAGTATGGTGATCGGTTTGAATCCGGCACCATCGGAAGCTGATAAGCAGATTGTCATTCAGTATTACGCCAATCACTTCAGGATGACCAACGACCTTGATGTGCCGGTTATTCCGTTGTTTGCTCAGCGTGGCTTGATTGCTTATGCCGTTGCTCAGGCTAAGTATAAAGAGCAGGCTTACGCTGAAATTGCTCAGGTGTATATGCCTATATTTGCTGAGTTCAGCCAAAAGCTGAAAGTCAAGAATATGGACCGTGGCATACAGATGCGCGGTAGACACAAAGCCTATATCCCTGGCGTGACTGACCAAGAGAGAACCGGTTATGGTTCCGATGTAGTGCATTTGCCATGGACCAGTTAGGATGCCTAAATCACTCAGCCTGAAGAGTACAGTAGAAGACGCCCTGAGAACAGTGGCGTTGACTGACTTTTCTGGCATGTTGAAGAGTGAATTAGACCTTCTTGATATACCGCTTAATGCCTGGCAGGATTGCAGTAATGTCAAGCTTGAACAGGGTAAAGCTGTTGGCAGAGATGGCTATGTTGTCAGAGCCACTATAGCCGCCATTGCTGATGGCTTGGCTTTCTTCTACGACTCCACCGGCACCAGGAGAGCCGCTGTGTGGATGTCCGGTAATTTGTATTCTTTGAATCTGTCGTCATGGGCAACAACGTCTATAGATACAAGTTGCTATTCAGCCGGCACTAGGGTTGTGCATACGGTGTTAAATCGTGTGCTGTATTACTCTGATGGCACCACAATTAGAACCAGTGGCGCAGATGATAGCGGTGTATCTTATTGGAACCCGGCAACCGGCGCATACGGTATGGTCATATCTTCCGGCACTGCCGGAACTATAGAGACACCGGCATGTAAGGCGATGTGTGCTTACAACGGTCAGTTGGTCTTGGGTAATATCAAGTATGTTGGCGGAACCACGGCTGTAGATTCTATCCTTTGGTCAAACGTGCTCGACCCTACAACTATTGTTGGAACCAATATATTTGCAGTTGGCAACGGTCAGGGTGGAGCAATCAATTCACTCGTGCCGTTTAGGGTTGGCGCTGAAGGTGTATCCCCGTTCCGTGCTTTGTTTGTTGGCAAAGAGTTAAGCTGTTATCAGCTTGATGGTGCGCTGACTCCATCTACTTTGTCAGAGACTTTGATCACCGCTCAAGTTGGTGTGCTTGATGGTGCAACCGTTGAGGCTGTCCCGATTGTTGGTAGTGCTCGCAGTATTCAGATATTGTGGTTGGCATCCGACCGGCAAGTGTGGATGACTGATGGTATATCGGCAGTCCCTTTGACTCTTGAGATAAAGACTGAGCTATACAACTGGATTTCAGACAGGTTGGCGGTTAGTGCCACTCAGGAGTTCAGTGCATACCTCGACCTCGGCAATGGTCATTATGTGCTTGATGTTGGTGGTGGTCGGCATTATTGCTATGACTATCGTGCCAAAGGTTGGACTAAATACAACGGCTGGCCCAATGGTATCTTTGCGCCTGCCAAGGATGCGGCAAGCAGAGATATTGTCTTGATGATTGACCGATCAAACGCACAGTTATGCCAAGTCAATTCGGGAACGACTGATAATAGCTCGGCAATCAACCCGTGGATTAAGTCAGCCGCATTACATGGTGGCGATCCGACTGAGGATAAAACTTGGCATTGGGTGTTTGCCTTTTGGGCAACCGACACAAGCGCCATTAAGGTGACAGCCACTAATAGGTTAGGTCAGGGTGAATATGCAGAAGCCACATTAGAGCCTACCGCCGTGGCTGCCGGTACATTCAGCCGGTTTGATTCTGCCATCTTTGACACTGATGTATTTGCCGCCACTGAGATTACCGGCTATGTGCCAATGCAAGGCAAGGCGCGGTTGGTGCATGTGCCGACCAATGCGCCACGCAGACTGCTAAAAGGCTCGACAGTGCAAGTGAAGATAGAGCAACCAACCACTGAATCAGGGCGGTTTGAATTGCTCGCCGTGATGCTCAAATACCTACCGGGAGGAAGTGTACGACATGCGCCGCTTACGTAAACTATTGGCTTTGCTTGCCGGTTGGCTTCTTGCACTTCCGGCATTTGCCGACTCGATAACCATTCCATACAGCTTTACGGCAGGGGAGACTATTACCGCTGCCAAGTTTAACAGCAACTTCTCAGCCATCACAACGGTTGTGAATGGAAACCTTGATGACAACAATATCAAGGTTGGTGCGAGTATTGCCACATCCAAACTGAACCTTACAGCCGAGATGCCTGTATTAAGGTCGGCTGGCAATAGATGCTTATCCGCTGGCGTTACCGGTGACACTGTACCTCGTGTGTCATTGACTTCCAGTGGTCCTATTACCTTCGGTGCTGGTAGTGCCTCCGCTCATGATATGGGTATCAAGCGTGAAGATGCCAGTACGATAGCTATCAGGGATGCCGGTGATAGTGCTTACCGTGATTTCAAGGCTCGTGCCGGTACATTCAGTGGTGCATTGACAGCCGATAGTTTGACGTTAACCACACCATATGCAGCCGTCACTAAGTTTGCCACTTCTGCCAAGTCAGCCAACTTTACCGCTAATGGTGATAGCTGTACCCACTATTTGGTTACGGCTTCTAGTGCTATCGGTGTGACTCTACCGGCATCACCGGCTGATGGAACGATATACAAGTTCACCCGTGTCAGTGGCTCCGGCTTGATTACCTTCACGCCAAACGGTGCTGAGACGATAAGAACCGGCGATACGACAGACACTACTTTGATATTTGATGGTGGCTCTCTGGAACTGACAGCGGTTTCAGGTGGCTGGATTGTGACATAAGGGGGAACGATGAAACGGTTTATTACTCTACTCTTCGCATTATTGCTGTCTGTCAATTCAGCGTTTGCAAGTTATTTTCCTAGTACACAGATTACGGATAACAAAGAAGCTGTTTATTGCGGCTCTACCGGAGTATTCACCACAACTACTAGCGCTACCGACATTTTTAACTTCAAGGGTAGTAGCACAAAGACTATCTATATAAGAAAGATAGTCTGGCGACAGGCTACCTTTTCTTCCACTGGTACAATTCAAGTTTACTTGCTTAAAAGAAGCACTGCCAATTCCGGCGGAACAAGTTCCGCGATTACGGCAATTCCGCTAGATAGCAACTTTTCGAGCGCCACCGCCAGTGGTGTCTACTATACTGCCAATCCAACCACTGGAACGAGTTTAGGAACTATAAGCCATTGTGTATTTAGGCTTGAATTAATCTCGGGTGGTGTAATTTGGCCCGGCACTACTCACATGCTGTTTGATAGCACTAAAGGCGGTTCCCCTATAGTGCTGCGTGGCACATCTGAAAGCGTGAGCGTTAATTTCAGCGGTGTCACAAATGGTATTGGCAACTCGGTAGTTGATATTGAATGGAGTGAAAAATAATGGCTTGCGTACCGATATTCCTTCAATGGGAAATTGAATTTAATGACGTTTACCTTAAGGGCAACCTTGAGAAGTTCGTACCATACGCTCAGTTCTACGATATGTGTGTACGTAATCAGGTGAAGATTACTGTCAACCAAATGCGTAAGCTGACCGGCAATGGTCCGCATCCTGATGACCGTGGAACCATGTTTGTCTATGAGGATGATCCCGGCGAACAACCGGGGGATAAGGTTATCCCACCTGCTATCGCTAAGGTTTTCTTGCTCAAGAAGTATCAAGAGCTTGGAGACGAAAGCTTAGTGCCTGATAGGAAAGGTTGCACCGGCTTTCTATCGAAGGAAGAAATAGACAAAATGTTCCCAGAACTAGCAGACCTTGCAAGCAAAGCGGAATAGCCATACACTTGACTCAGAGGGAATGAACAATGGCAACGACAGTTGATGTGAATAGTGTGGCGGCTGGTGCTGGTATGCCTGCATTAATTGCGCGTAATAGCACTCAGAACCAGACCAACAACACGCAATACAACAACAATGCAACCGGCTCACAGATGGGTCAGTTCACCGCTGGTCAGCAAGCCATGCAGGGTCAAGCGCAAGACTTGTACTCTAAGATTCTCTCTGGCAATGTGCAGAATTTTGGTTTAGACAAGGCTACCCGTGATGCCGCTTGGTATGACTTTCAGCAGAATCAATTGCCGCTATTGTCGGCTCAGCATGGTGTTGGCTCACCGGCATTGAACGCCGCTGCCGAGCAATTGAATCTTAGGTTGGCTGGCATGTCCGGTCAAATGGCAATACCACAAGCAATACAGACGGCAAGCGGTTTGGCTAATGCTGGCTTTAATCCGGTCGGCTACAACACAACCAACCAATCTAATCAGGTAGAAAATAAGACTCAGCAGAATACTGGACAAGACCAGACAATGAACGTTGGAGGGGCAATCAATGGTGTGGCAGACTGGGTTGCCCGGTACTTCTCAATCTAATCCGACTCTGCAAGCAGGTGTCAGGATTGAATCTCAGCCGGTGCAAGCTCAGCAACCGGCACAGTATTACATGCCGCCTCAGCCGGTACAGTATCAACCACAGCCGATGCAGTTCCAGCCGCCGCAACAGCAATACACTGGTATTGGCTTGGGTGGTGGTAGTACTCAAGGGCAGAGCGCATTGCCTTTGTATGGCTTGCCTCAAGGTGGTAATACTCAATCAGGTTGGCAGCTAGGTGGCAGTACCGGCGGTGGTCAGTTGTTTGGCACATATTTGCTCGGCGGCGGTGGCTCTACCGATACCTATATTGAGCCGTGGATGCCTCAAGAACGAGCCGCGCAGATTCGTCAAACCGGCATGTCAACAATTGGCATGGAAGTGCAAGCGCTCAAGAAGCAGATCGATGCCGAGAAAAACAACTACGCTAGACAGGCGTTGACCGCGCAGTATAACAACGCCATGACCAGATGGCAAAAGGAATGGGAAAATCAGATACCCGCCTATCGTGACTTAGCGATGTCTGGCTTGCGTCAACTGGCTCAAGATGCAGTAGCTCGCAATACCGCTATTGGTGAGCCAACCAATCTTAATGCAATGTGGGGTAACTCGGTATTATCTAACAACAATACGCAGATTGGGATTATCCAACAGGGCAGAATGGTAGCGCCTCGTGGTAACGCACTGCAAGATGCGCTAGCCGCCGGTCTTGACCCGCGCAGTTCCTTGGCTCAGTTCCTTGCTGACCAAGATGTGTTTGCACAAGATGATTACATGCCAGGTGCCAAGCCTGCTTTGATGAGCGGTTATAACTCAATGGGCTTAGGAGGCGGAACTTACACCGGCAATGCTGACCCGTTTGCATTTGGTGGAGATGGCAGCCAATACGCACGGCAAGAATCATGGAATATTCTTCGTGACCATGCGTGGCAACAGCAAGCCAATGAAAGGTACATTCAGAGTATCAACAACCGTATGCCGGTAGGTGACAGGAAGGGTACAGGTAATGGCATAACCAATACTGGTGTGTCTGGTCGTGTCATTGGCTATCAGCCATCTGGCTCAAGTGGACCGGCGCAAAATACCGGCTATGGTCCTAATGGTGAGGAACTGCCTTGGAAAGAATCGCCCCTAATGAAGAAGCTTGGATGGGCAGAAGATTGGATGGGTGATAATTTAGAGTACGACAGAGAAAGCGGGCAGTTCTTACCCTCAGATAAGAAGCCGGAAAAAATAGATCCAATCAATGATGGATATATCCGTGAGTTGAATTGGCGTGGTCAGGTCGATTCACAAGCCAATCAGATGCGGTCAGAGGGCGTACCTGAATATCAAGTGCAAGAGTTCATCAAGAGAATGAATAAGCCTAATGGCATGTTGCAATTGCCGCCAATGTCAGCGTATCCGGCAGCCATGGGTATAGCCGAGGCGCCGCCGATGCAGATGGGTAGCATGTCGCCAAGCAATGATGTGTTTGCCGACCAGTTTACGCCTGCCCCTAGTCGTGGTGATGCGACACACTGGCCCTATGGTATGCGCACACAATCAAATAGCTTTGACAGATACGCATTTAATCCAATGCTTGCCGGTGCTGTTGATGCACGGATGAATCGGAAGTAACATATACAAGGAGGTGAGCAAATGCTTTTATCTGGTGGCGCAACCTTAAACGATTACAACGCAAATCTGAATAGCGCGGCTTACCTCAATAGCCCGACATATGACCCTATGGCGGCACAAGCAGCTTTCATTGCTGCCAACGGTCCCGCATGGTCGCCACCTCCTGCCATGCCTGCGTTCGACTTGGGTGTGAGCTATCAGCCCGCATATCAGCCTGCATACACTGTACCGGTACAAAGCTATTCAGCTTCCGTGCCTACATTGCCCGTGTCTACCGGTGGCAGTAGTGGTGAACCTCCTATTTATGTGAACAATACGCCTGTATTGCAGTCATCTGCCACGATGAATCTTGCGCCGATGCAGTTTCCCAACATGCCAAACTTCACACCGCAAGAGCAGCCCGGCATGATCAGTATTGGTGGTCGCAATTACGGTGCCGACCAATTGATTGCCGCCAATCCGCAAGTGTCATTTGCTCCCGGTGTACCGCAGATGGATACTGTGAGTGATGGCGCGTATGGTTATGATGCTACTCGCATACCGGAACAACCACAGGCTTACGGTGGTGGTCAGCCGATGCAATTGGGTGGTGAGGCAGAAGCATTGCCGGATAGTTTGATGGGCATACCCAACCCATACATGCAAAGACCGGTAGCACCTGCTTACACGCAGCAACCTGCTTATCAGGCTGCTATGGCTATGCCTCAGCAAGCAATCCAAAGTTTGCCGACTCTCGACCAGTTCTATAATCCGCAACCTGCACCGCAAGCCAATAGCGTTGGTGGTGCGATCAAACGTGCGTTGTGGGCATTGCCCGGTCCATCTCGCAGGAGAGCCGCCGAGTATGCAGATGCACGGGACCAACAGAGAGAAGCCGCCAACCGTCAAGCTATGTTGATGCAAGTCAGCTTACCGGCTCAGATTGGTTTGAATCGTGAGGCACTACAACAACAGGGTGCCGATTACCGTGTGGCTGCCGGTGCTTTCAATCAGGGCGCTATGGCTGCTTTGACATTTCACCTTGATGCTAAAGAGAAGCAAATGTTGAGAGCCGCTGAGTTGCTTCAGATTTCTGCCAATGCACAGCTTGAACCAGCTTTAATTGGCGGTCAGCCTAACCGTCATAAAGCTATGGCGCTAAACTTTGTCGGCAAGCAACTTGGTTGGAGTGATGCCGACATATACGCATTGCAACAACAGCAAGATCCAAACGCTGCTGAGGCTCAACAGCAAGCCGCCATCAAGACGCAACAGCAAGCGTTTGAGTTGCGTAAAGCTAACAAGATGCTGCAAGGTGAATTGAGCCTACTCAGCGCCAAAGCTGCTGAGGCATATGGTCAAGCGGCTCAAGCTAATGCAAGTGCCGGATTGATGGGAACGCAAGCCGCCACCAATACATTCAATCTCAAGCAACGCCAAAAGATATCCAAGTATGAGCGTTGGGGTATCATTGCCGACCAAATGAATAAGGTTGATGAGATGCTTGTGAATCGTGGCACTCGGCAGAATCGTGTTGATAATGCCAAACTCGCTAACCAAAAGTTGCAGGCTGATATTTACCGCCAAGAGATGGAAGCCGCCGCAGTGCCGGTGGAAGCCGCTGGCAGGATGGCATCTGCCATGGCGAGTATGGGTCAATCACTTGACCCGTCTGTGAAAGCCGCCGCCGCTGGTATGACTGATAGCGTGTATGGCATCCTTGGTATCAAAGAGAAAGCGGTAGTATCTACCGGTCCCAATGGTGAGCCGGTGACTACACTGGTTCCTGTGCAGCCGCCTGCTGCTGTCAATCAATTCCGTGAGAATATCCCTCAGCCTGGATACCGCCAACGGTTTGCACAGCCTCAACAGTTGCCGCCGAGCTATTTCAGTGGTCAGTCTTTGGCGGGTGAAAATAATGGCTTCAATCAAATGGGTGGCGGTCAGACTCAGCCCGGTGCTTTCTAATGGCTGATTACATTGGTAAAGCAGTTGCATATAACGGGCACCCAATGTATGAGGGTAGACCGGTAGGACAATTCAACGATCCTGCCGGTACTGCTGCTGACTTTGTATTCAATGCCGGTTACGATTTCATCGACATGGCAAATGGCTTGGGAACTATGGGCAATGCCGCCACAGCTAGATTCTATGAAGGTGTGCCGACTCCGCAAAATCACGGCATGATAAAGCCATGGGTACGACCGGCTGAAGATTTCAATACTGGTGTGCAAATGGGCAAAGCCATCATTGGCAATTACGCTCATTCTTATCTTGACCCAGTATTACAGGGGCGTCCGCTAGACATTGCCAAGCATTTCATGGCTCATCCGGTCAATTCGCTTCTGGATGTAAACGCTGTAAGTCAATTGGCTGGTGTGCCAAAGGCATTAAGTAAGGCAGCCGCCGCCAAAGCTGCCGCAAGTGTGGAGCCGGTTGCGCCCAGTATTATGGATGATGCCACCGGGGTGCTGGCTGACATATTACAGGAAGCAAACGCCGCCAAAGATGCAGCAGTGGCAAAGATAGGCGCGGCAGCAGATCAAGTCAAAGAAACGGGGCAGGCAGGAAAAGCCATTGTTGATGCTGTTGATCAAGTTGTGCCGGTGTCCAAGACCGGCAAGATGGCGGCTGAGATAACCAAAGATTTCAAGAATAGTGTCTTGGCTGAAGACATCGACTTAACCGATAATCTCGGCAAGCTTTGGGGCAATATCAAGAATAAAGATGAGGTACAGGCATACGCTGAAGGTTGGCACCCAAACCTGATTGAAGGTAAGGGTATGCCGGATGATGTTGCCAAATATCTTACACATGCTGAAGAGTACAGCAAGATAATGCGTGGTCGCATTGAAAAGTTCACCAATCCTCTTGACCTTGAACTAGACAAGTATCAACCGGCAGCCATCAAGCTGAATGGCTTTACTACTGCTGATTGGCAGGGCATGAGCCGGAAGACTCAGTTGGATATTCTGAACTTCACCAAGATGCAGATGCAGCAAAAGGGCATCACGCCTCAATATTCACCGCACGTTATGAAAGGTGAGGCTAATAGAGTCTTGCGTAGTCCGACCACTATGCAACAGGATTTCACCAAAGACCCAAGTAAAGCGCACTTCCTGAAGACCAAGCAATCAGCCGGTGATAAAGCGATCAAGTCTCACTTCGATTCTATGCGTGTGAGATGGTTGCAAATATCGCAGTTTCAGCAAGCGTATGAAAAAATCATTGAACATGCTTTTGACTTGGCTAAGAAATTGGATGAGTTGGAGAACGCGCCTGATGCCGCTGCTAGGCAATTAGCAGGTGAAGTGAAGGCGGCAATGGAAGGCATGGCGGATAAAGCCAAGGCGGCATTGGATGACCACCTAAATGAACCGGCTAAGTCTATTGCTGAGCAGATGGCTGACAAGGGATATACCGCCATCTCTGGTCAAGACCTATTTGATACAGTGCTTGGACCGCTCAAGGGTTCAGTGATTAGCGAAGAGGAAATGGCTAAGCTTGTGGCTTCGATTGCTCCCGGTGATGTGTTCCTGCCGAGAGATATGGTAGCCGCCATCAGGCAGGTAATGCGCTCTAACCGGTCGTCAAATAATCCTATCGTTAGAGCCTATGACGCCATGAACACATTTGCCAAACGGTATGCGCTTGGCGGCAACGTCACATATGGACCGGCACAGGGCGCACAAGCTGTATTCATGCTTGAATTGGTGTCGATGAATGGTGTCAGGTCGGCTGTGACTTCCATCCTTAGCTATGGGTTGGCGGCTAATAAGCAGATACGCAAGGCTGTACCGCTGAGCATTGCTGAAGATGTATTAGCGTCAACCGTGACCACACAACGGTATGTCGAGAACGCCGTTGAGGCACTGTTCAATCAGCCGATACTCAACAAGACGCCTCAATTCTTTCAGAAGCCGTTGAAAGGTATGGTGTCTGCATATGATACGTTCGTAGACTTCAACCTAAAGGTGGGTGCCGTCTGCGATAGCTTGGTCCGCGCCAAGGCTGGCATCCAACACGCACTGCTGATTGCTCAAGAGAACACACCGCTTGGTCAGGCTGTGCGTGAAATGTTTGATACTACCAAGTCTCTCCACCTGGTAGAAACCACATTTGCAGATCCGGTAGCTAAGATGAATGTAGCCAAACAAGTTAACAACGCGCTTGGCAATTTCCGTGAAATATCCGAGATGGGCGGCATGAAAGCACTCGGCAGGATTACACCATTCCCGGCATGGATGGCTTTCATCACGCAGTACACGTTGAAATTGCCGGTCAATCATCCATACAAAACAGTGTTGATGAACAACATTGCACAACTTCAAGAGCGGTATGTTGCCGATAAGCATGTGCCGAGCTATTTAAAAGGCGCGGTTAGAATCAATGGCGTTGGTCCTAATGGTCAGCCAATGGTGGTGGTGAAGGAAGGCATGAACCCGTTGACCTCACTGCCTCAGTTATTGGAAGCGGTAAGCTCAGCCATGACCGGTCAGGGTGATAGCTCGCTGGTCGGCATGACCCCGGCACCGTTCCAGCTTACATTTATGTTGACGACTCGGATAAATCCGATGACCATGAAAGACTTCCAAGATCCCAACCTATTGAAGACCAATAGCGGTAAGCTCTATACCGTTAATGATGCCAGGCAGGGTAACATCGCCAAGCGCATTGCTGAGCCAATCAGACCATTGCCGCCGCCGCCTACCTTGGCTATGCGTACATTTTTCCCAGTTCAAGCACGGTGGGCAGAAGCCATTATGGAGAAAGCATATTCAGGCGGTCAGCGCTCACAGATGACTGGCTTATTTAATTCAGCGCCCAAACGTGACAGGCATACCGGTGCAGTCAAGAAAGCACCTGATTGGATTACCCTGCTGATCAACAACTTGGTAAACGAGAATCCTATTGAGTATGACCCTAATGCGCAACTGTTGGAAGAAAGAGCCGCCATGCAAGAGCAGCAGCAGGCAATGCGTGATCTGATGCGCCGACAGATGGCGCCGTAAGTACCACAATTGATATTCTTATATTGAATCAACCGTACTAAATTGTCCATGTGGCAATGAGGTACAGCTAATGGCTTTCCCGCCGATTCCCGCAGAAGTAGCAAAGGCAACCAAGAGCAATCAGGCTGATGTTATTAAAGCCCTGCCGTTGTTCATGGATGCGTTGGCGGAACTTAAGCAACCGCTTGACCCTAGATTGCTTGCCGGATTACTCGCCACCGTTGCCACTGAATGTCATTTCAGATGTGTGCAAGAGAATGGCAATGAGGCATATTTCAAGCGGTATGATGGCAGGAAAGACCTTGGTAATGTGCAACCTGGTGATGGCGCACGGTTCAAGGGTCGTGGATTCATACAGCTTACCGGCAGAGCCAACTATGAGAAGTATGGCAAGCGGCTGAACTTAGACTTGGTTGGCAAGCCTGAATTGGCACTTGAGCCAAAGATAGCCGCCAAGATTCTAGTTGCTTATTTCGTAGACCATGGCTGTTCAACATGGTCCCTGCGTGGCAATTGGCGCAAGGTTCGCAAGCTAGTCAATGGTGGTCTGAATGGTTTCGACCACTTTCAAGAGTCTGTGTTCAATCTATTAGAGGTGTTCTATTCATGAAGCTGAATATATTTGGTGCTGTGCAAAAGGGTGTACAGGGTATCAAGCTGGTACAGAAGGTGCTGAAAGCGCTCGACAAGCTTGATGATGACCTTGACGGTGATGGCAAGTCGCAGCTTCAAAACATCTGCGAAAAAGCAGAAGAGTTGATTGGCGCGGTCATCCATGAGTGCAAAGACGTACTTCGGCAGCTTGGTAGTGTGGTCAATATCGTCAAGCTGCAAGGTGGCGAGATTGTGGCTGAAGTCTCACAGCTTGCTGACCATGTACTAAAGGAGGGTAAATAAATGAATCTGCGTGTTGGTCACGCTGATTGGATTTGGCCGGCACTTGTTACGCTGATTGGTGCTTTGGCTGCCATCTTGTTCGGCGTCAGATGAAGGATAAAATCACAGAGCTAATAGTTCGTGTGGTCCTCGGCATATTGATTGGCGAGGTAGTGCTTAGCGCTGTTGCTGAAGTCACCGGCAAATTTCAACACACTACTGATGCTTGGCTAATTGCCATCTTCACTTCTGTCATCGGCACAGTGATTGCATCTATGTTCAAGAAAAAAGACTAAAGCTTACGACCTTGATAGTGCGTCGTGACATTGAAGCTTTTACGGCTCAGATCGTAGTGTGAACCAAGGTCAGCCGGTGCAAGCGTGTGAACCGTGTAGCCGTCGTCGTTGATTTGTGTCGAAACAATCATATCCTTGGCGGCTTTCTTAGCGGCTTCGGTGCAGTCGATGCAGGGCAGATTTACCCAACTAACGGTGAGTGATTCAAAGCTTGACCGCTTGCGTCTGACAAATTGCTCGACCGGCATTAGCTTGCCGCATACGCCACAGCCTAATAGTCCCTCTCTATTTGCCACTGTACAGCCCTGCCCAATCGTCAAACCGTCTCGCCATCAACAGCCTGTCAACAGTAATGTAATCGCGCTGCGTCTTGTAGTCAAACTCGACAATGGCAAACCATATACCCTCAATCTTGATGATGAGTAAAGGCTTCTTACCTTCGTTGACAGCCTGATTCTTTGCCTGTTTCCAGAATCCGAGCAGGAAGGTATTAGGCTTGAATAGATGTTTCAGCTTGACCGTGTTCCTGTCTTTTACTTCGACAGCCCAAGCAAAGTCAGGGGGGTATTGTATATCGCTGCCCGCTTCTCCAAGCTTCTTGCGTTTGAAGCCATTGCCAAAATGCTCTGTCAGCATGTGGACTGCCTCAAGCTCGCCTACCTTACCTTTGCGAAAACCGTTTACCACCGATTACCTACCTTTGGATGGATGCTGCATTTCCCGTGGCTGAATAGCAGATCCACCGTGCCGCTATCACCATGCCTGTTTTTCAATACAATCAATTCAATCTCGCCACGCCTGTCGGTCTCAGGGTTGTAATACTCATCCCGATACAAACCAAAGACTAGATCCGTGTCTTGCTCAAGGCTGCCACTATCACGCAGGTCTGATAGTTGTGGGCGTTTATTCTGCCGGAGTTCCACGGCGCGATTCAATTGGCAAAGAGCTATCACGGGTATCACTCGCTCTTTGGCTAGCAGTTTCAACCCTCGGCTCAGTTCCGATACTTCCAAATTCCGGTTATCATCTTTCCTCTGCCTTACCTTCATCAGTTGCAGGTAGTCAATAATGACCACATCATATGGCTTGCCTTTCCGCTCAGCCGCTTCAAGATTGCTGTTGAGCGTGTGTAAACCCACATCACTTTGATCGGCTATGTCTAAGTCGAGAGTGTCAGCAATTTGGCGGGCATTTTCGATGCGTGAAAATTCATCGGCTGATAGATTCCCTCTGAGGATAGATTGAAATGCCGTCTGAGCCAACAGAGCCACTAGCCGCATCGTTATCTCTACTTTGGACATCTCCAAGCTATAAAACAATATGCGCTTACTCTCCAATCGTGCCATGTTGACTGCCATATTCAGGGCAATGGTTGTTTTGCACATGCCCGGTCGTGCAGCAATCAATATGAATTGCCCTGGTCGGAAGCCGTTAGTCTTTTCATCCAGGTCAGGGAAGCCAGACTTGATGCCAGGCACTCCGCCAAGCTCCCTAGCCAATTCAATATGAGCATCAATCTCAGGAAAGATTTCAGACACCTGTTGTGGCAAGTCGGCTTTCTTCAGTTGTGCCAACTTGTCTAGCTTAGTTCGACAGAGGGTAACAAGTTGGTCGGCATTAGCGTCTGATGCCAATGCTTGATCCATCTCGGCTACCAATCGGCTCATTTCAAGCCCCTTGTATCGTTCAATCAGGAAGTCAACGTAGACCGGTGACAAGTGGTCAACCAATCCGCCTGTGCTGCACACAATATCGGACACATACAGCCTGCCGCCTGCCTCATCAAGCTTGCCCATGCTGGCAAGTTCCTCTGAGACGGTTGTAATATCAACCTCTGCTTGCCGGTCCCACAAATTGCAGATTGCTTTGTAGATAGTGCGATGCTGAGCCATTTGGAAATACTCAGGTCGCAAGTCTATGGCAGCAGTCGGCGCAGTCTTTGCCGATGGCATCATCAGACCGGCTAATATGTCTCGTTCAAGTTGTGTTTGATTGACTTGTGATGTGGTCATTTTAAACTTTCTCCCCAAAACTTAGATCCTCGACCAAAATACATATTGGCGTCTTTTTGGCCTGATACTACTTTGAAATAAATAGTTTCTAGCCATTCTGCTAACGATGCTATGCCGCCGTTGCAGTTGTAGCCACGAGTACGCAAATGTCTGCAATGTGCCATAAAATATTCTCCATTACGACCGCTCCCCTCTTCGCGGGATGAGCAAAAATAAAAATGGCGTGACACTAATGTTTTTTGCAAAGCGGTTAATTGTGTAAATTCACGTATATCCGACAACGAACCGTGGCTCATACGCTCCCGAGGGAAGCCAGAATCATCAATGTATAGTTCGCGCAGATAAACACGCATTTTAATTGCACGCTTTTGAATGGCATATTGTTTTAGCCAATCTCGTGATATAGCTTTGAACTGTGCAAGAATGTTGTTTTCGGTACAGTTACATTCATCAAGATTCCACCGCCCATGCCAACATGCGCTGCGCCATAGTTCTAATATTCGGATTTGTTCCGAGTCGTAACCTTTCATAGACCACAAATCATGTTGTTCTTTTCGCTTCAGTTGCGCCTTTTCAATTGCTTCTTGCTTGTAAAACGCTTGGGCGTCTTTGCCGCAGCCGCATATACACCGGTCGCATTGGTAGCATAAGTTGTGTTTTTTTGTTTTTTTGAGAAACCCAATCCATTCTTCGGGACCGGGCAATGGCAAGCCAGGCAACGGTGTTATATTCAAGCTGAAAAACAAAGCGTTATATGTTGCATATGTCGCATTGTTATAGTTAGCAGGGTTGTAGAATGACTCCGTTTTCCCTGGTTCATTGATTCTACGCAAAATGGCTAACTGACTAACAATCCGCAAGAATTTATAGTGAGAAAGTAACCCTAAATGCACAGCATGGTAGCAGTGCAATACATAAATGGCGATGCGCCTTGGTGTGTCAAAGTTCTTTGGGCGCGACAAATATGTTTTCACTTTTTTAGCAAAAGGTGAAAGGGTTACTTTCTCGCTCATTGTTACACTCGCTCCTGAATTGCTCGCAAAGCGACCGAAGATTGATAGGTAAGCGTGTTTGCTTTGCTCACATTGAACCCAGTCACATCATGAATCAAGGCATTTGCTGCCGCTGATATTAACTTGGTCACTCCTTCTTTTGTGTTCATGTTGTGTTCTACTTCATATAACGCCTCTTCAGCTTTGGTTCTCATAGAGTCTCGTTTAGACATTAGTTTTCTCCTTTTAGTATCTGCTTCTCTTTGGCTTCCGCCAAAACTCTTTTACAATCGGTCCCTTGTAGTTGGGTGGTGGTATCCGCACCTCTCCATCCTCTGTCACAAGATAGAGAGGCGCAAAGATATCTACCGCCGCCTTTCAAGTGGCATCCTCGACACTGCTATATCTAGCAATCAGGGACAACACATCTTTGCCGATGGCTTCAGTGATGCCGACCGGTCCAGACTTCTCCATTTTTACGCCACGCTTGCCGAGCAATGCCATAAGCGTAAACGGTACAGGTGGCTTATCTTCCGGCAACTGGCTTGATTGCTTGTCGAGCAATAGAATTGACTCGCATACAGCCATGGCGTTTTCTTTCTCACACAACATTGTCAGCGTGTCTTTCAGGGTTGTCCACCATTCAAGTGATTCATCCTTGGGTGCTGGCTTTGCCGGTGCTTTGGGTGGTGCTTTCGGCTTCACTGGTTCCGGTTTCTCATCTTCAGGCGGTGCATTATTCTCAGTGTCTAACTCTGGTTCCTCAGTCGGAATACACCAAGATTGGCTAGCCATATATTTGAACGCTGAGGACATGGCTTTATTACAACCTTTGTCTCCTGTGTCAGCCCCTTCACCGGCAACCACTGCCGTGATTGAATCGCCATCCTCACCAAAAAAGTGATAAGCGGTCTTCAGCACCGTGACATAGTTGTTTTTGCCATCCTTACCCGGTCGCACTTCCCTGATAATGTCGAGCACTTCAGGAACGACAAACACGCCACATTTGATTAGCGCTGGCTGCAATGCTTCATAAAAGTCATCTATGCCACGGAAGTTGTACCCGCCCACAACAGATGGCGCTTTACGGTCTTTGCCGATAAAGCCAATTTCTTGCATGACGGCAATCATTCGTTGATGGATGGTCATGCCTGACATTACAGTTCCTCCGTATGCTGTACCGGTACTGGCTTAGTGAAGAAAGCCGGTCTAGCATTGGCTCTGCGCTGATTTGCCTCATGCACATACCGCCGTACAGCTTCTCTGACCAGATCCGAGCGCGTACGGTGCTCCGCTTCTGCTACTGCGTCTATCTCTTGCAGCATCAAAGGCGGTAGCGCGATAAGTATTTTTCTGTTTGCCATTAGCTTTTATCTCCTTATGGGTTGTTGTTTCGAGGTGTGCAGGATTGCAGCACAACTTGTGTCCGCAAGTCTGCTTCAGTGGTGTACCTTTCAAACTGTTATATGTGATGCCGTGAGTCAGGCAGTATGCCAATCTGTGCACGGCTTTCTTTGGGTCATAAGCATCCGTGTGATAGTAGCCTGTACCGGCTTGTGTACCGGCTTTATAGATGCCACCTGCCCACAGCCAACACCCTGACTCATGCTTGATTATCTTTGACCAGAAGCGGGCACTATCCATCTAGCCATCTCCCAATCATGCCGAGAGCGAACAATATAGCCAGAATCACAAGTACCGTGAATGATGGCTTGGCTTTTTCAATACGACTCTGCCGACACTGGCAGGCAGGGCATAACATCCCCTCATATAGATCGTGCATTGGATATTTGCACATGGTTGATTACTCCTGTACGTGTTTCCAAGCTTTGCCGGTCAGTATCTGGCTGATAGTCCATTTACAGACACCAAATATCTCGGCAAGCTTGCGTTGTGAATGAGTCTTTGACCACTGCTTGATGGTTCTTACTTTGTCTTCATCAAGCTTTGCTGACAGCACCTTAGTGCCGTATGGATACCGCTTTCTAGCCACGGCATCGCGCACATTCTCAAGATGTGTGCCGACCCGTAGATGTTGGGGATTGATACAGTGCCGCACATCGCACTGATGCAGAACCAGGTCATTAGCCTTTACCGGCACACCAGACAGTTCCAGTGCTACCCGGTGAGCACTTACAACCGCGCCATTTCGTCTGACTTGTGCATAGCCAGACTTGTTCACTGCCCCTGTCCACAACAGACAGCCGGTCTGTTTATCCAGTTTGGTACGCGCCAAGAGACGCGCCAACGGTGAGATGTCATCCATTGGTTACACTCTTCCATATAGTCGAACGGGGGCGCACTCAATCAGCAGGCGGGATTCCATGGGATGCCGGTTTGTGCCTGCTGATTGAATGTTGTGACAACAAAAAAGCAACCGCTTCGGACTGAAACCGTTGCTTACTCTGCTTTCACACTCCTTGGTGGCTGTCTATGCAGCACACCCTATATAGGTACTTCGTATCTGCGCGTTACATAAAACATAAACGTTTTGTGTTTCGGAAGATGGAGAAAGTTTAGCACCGATACCAAATTTTTCAACCATGTTTTGTGAACAAATTTCATTAATCACATCAAATTCCGGTCCATTACAACTGTAGCCAAGAGCCTTCAAATAGGCTACCAGTTGGACTATTGCACGGGTGTCAGCAGAATACAGATATTTTAATTTCCCATTAGGAAGCTTGGCAGCCAACTCCAACTGCCTGACCGACCGATAACCAGCATTGGCGGCACGGTGGCAGGCATCAATGTAGCAGGCGGCTCACCTGTTTCGGTGTCCACTGACAGCCACGTTTAGTTGATATTTGCTGGTCGTTCAGTTTGTCGGCAATCTGTTGTAGTGTCAAGCCGGCTTGGCGATCAGCATTGACAGACTCAATCACCTGCAACCGCTCTTGATTCTCTACTGGCACACGCCTTACCTTACCGTTAACAACCTGCTTGTGTATGTCATATTGGAACTTCGGCTCAGCAGTAACGCAGAATCCTTGTGCCTGAAGATTGGCTTTACCACGCTTGGTACGTTGCACAATCTTGCGTCGTTCAAACTCGGCATACACAAGAGAGATGGTGAACATCAGCCAACCCTCATCAGTTGTAGTGTCGATGGATTGATTGACACTCAAGAACGTGTAGTTGCCGTCTGAAAAGTACCGGCGCAATGTTGATAGTCCATCAATGACCGATCTAAAGTACCGGTCAATGTCGTAGACTACAAGCCCATTACAGCTGTTGTCTTCCATGTATGCAAGAGCCTTATCAAATTCAACACGCTCGACAGTGCCACTAGCCGATTTGACTTCCTTGAATACCTTGACCAATTCATAGCCACGATATTCACATAGCCGTTGAATGGCGGCAATCTGTGCTTCCAAACTGCTGTTATCCTGCTGACTGCGAGATGATACTCGCACATAACCAACTACTTTCATGATGCCTCCTTGTTAAGAGACTTCAAAAAGTCCAACTTGTGCTGGTCGGCAAGTTTCACATCTTCATCAGTGATATTTTCAAGGTCAAAATCAGCAGGCAGCCCGCAGCTAATGGCGGCTTCCGTGATGTACTTCTGATATTGTTCGTTAAATGGCTTGCCACTAAACAGACATATTTTATGCAATGCCGCATGTAGAATTTTTGACCGCAAGCGTTCTTTTTGCAAGGTTTGATACAAGAAGTCTAGTGAATCCATAAGTACATCTCCTGGTTGACAAACCGATTACATCATATACGTGTCAAATTGTCAACTGCGTGAGGATGCAGCATGTACCGCTCTGCGCACTGGCAATGGCAACCGCTTGTAAGCATCCACAAGTATGCGCAATTTGGCTTTCTGCGCGTCTGTTGGTTTTTTCTTCCTTGCCAATTCTGCGATGTCGGCAACCAAGATAAAGACGCTTTGCAGATCGCAGGCGGTGAAGTCTTTAGGCTTGGCTTTCTTCTTGGGTTTCTTTGTCAAAATCCATCCCTCCCAAACAATTTCCCAAGTATACGTACAACGACATCGACAACGGCAGACTGAGCCGCGCGATAGAGTTCTTTGAGTCTAAGGTGTAGGGGCATTGTGGTTTACCTCGATTAGCTTGTGTGATTTGTACTTCCAAGCGTATACGCCATTCGCAATACATACGCCCGCACCTTGTAAATGCCTGCCAAAGCAGTTTTCAATTGCTTCATAGGCGTCATCCACTGACCCACGGCAAGTATATGTGACCTCGACCTTGATTTCGTATTCTTCCTTGCTCATACCCCCGATAACTCCTTATCAGTTGCATTTTCCCGCCGTTCGTTTTCAGCCAGGATTAGGCGAGCTAGCTCTACCCAATCCTCCCATGGTCCTTCAATTATGCTTCCCCAGCCATTACGTGGGGAGTTGGAAACATACCAATTGCTAGCCGTTTTCCCGCTCATGCCGACCCGGCGCCCGGCTTCTAGCGAAAAATCTTCGTCTTCAGTCATTTTGCAACTAATCTCCTGTTATATGTAATGATACGGGTCATAAAAATGTTTGCCGCACCTTTCGCAAACTAGCAGCGTTATGCGATTGGCTCCACCATTGCGCCAAGTGAGTATCCGTTCTATCGCCTCTAGTTTATGGCGGCAAAATAACTGCTTCCACCACAGTTTAAGTATCCGCATCTGATTTCCCCTTAGTTGTGCCGTCCCGTATCCCATCGTAGGCGTCAGCCTTGCGGCAAATGACGGTCAGCCGCTTCTCGATGTGCTCCAGAAGTCTTTGCCGTTCGGCGCCATATGCTTCTTTGTGATTGCTAACGGAAATATATTCAAGTATCGACACGCTGACTAAATGGTCGATTTGCTGCATGAGCCGATCTTTCTTTGTTGTCATCTCTGGTCGTCCTTGTGATGCGGGGTGAAGTCGCCCGGCTTCAGACTCTTACAGACCCTTAGAGCTGTATTCAAGTCGGTCACCTCTTTGTCTAATTCGTCTAGCTTGTTCCGCTCCTGCTCCACTATTTTCTTTTGCGCCAAATATTGGTTATAGGTGCGCTGTAATTGTTCCTGTAATTCGCGTAAATCCATTTCATAACCTCCATGTAATCCTCAATTACTTGTTCAGTATCTTGTGCTCGGGGTGCTGCTTGTTCCACACCTTGAGCGTGAAGTCTATCCCGTCTGTCGTAACGTCTTTCAGTGCTCGCTCGTATTCGCCTATTGCGCCCAGTCCAGCGCCCGCATAAACGCCGCACAGGAACATGACCAAGCATAGAAGCGCTCGTATTGCGTCATCGGTATCCATGTGAAACCTCCATCTGATTGTCACTCAGTTGCGATATTCCGCTTGCTCTAACAGTTTGTCTAGCTCTTCCTGATTTGGCACATATCGCATACGCAGGTCGCCGCTGCCCTTTTGCATGTCGATTTTTTGGAATCCTTCGGGTAGCATCACGGACATACCAGCTGCAATAATTTTTCGCATCATGTCTACGGTGCCCCTGGATTTGCCATCCCAGAACGCGAAACAAAGCCCGCCGCCTGCCTCTTGAAACGCCTTCAGCATTTCGCCATTCCGGATGACACCAGCTCCCTTGCCAAGCTCAATCCATTTTGCCCTGAAGATATCTGGGTCTGTGCCTCTTTCTTGCTTCCAGACCCTGGCAGCTTCTCTATCTACTCCCCTGGCATCACCAACAAATAGCCTAGCGGCTGGCTCTCCTTGCCTGCCAGGTATTCGCTTGAGTGTGACAAAGGCGTACAAAACAGCCTCAACAAGCAGCAAGCGCTTATAGTCTCGGCTTCCAGTCACTAAGATATTCAATTTGGTTTCCTCCGTGTGATTTGTTATTTGTTGCGCTATTCGTGAGCTTCCGCCCAGTCGTCTGCCAGCGCGTTAGCGTGTTCGAGTAAATCCGAGAAGCTGATATTCAAATGCTGGCAAAGCTGCATCCATACATGTATCGGCGCTCTCTGTTTTCCCGCTTCAATGTTGGCTACCGATGTCCGGCGCATCCCGATTGCATCAGCTAAGTGCTCTTGCTGTATGCCTCTTTCTGTGCGCTTCTTCTGAACCGCTCGCCCAAGCCAAAAATAGATTCTGTCCGTTTCATCCTGTGGTACTTTGAGCTTAGCTGTTAGCTCTTTGAGGTCTTGCTGAAGGCGCTTTACTTGCGCCTCCAGGTCTTTCACCGCTTTACTTTTCATATTTCAACCCCCCCCCAAGTTATCTCTAATTTGTTGCTGCTTACAGGTATCCGTTTTGGTCGCGGAACTTTTGCACCGCTTCTTTTTGCGCCTTGAGTTCCTGAATCTTTCGGGTGTATTCCTTGAGCTTGTCTTCAGAGCGGCAAACATGCCAACCGCCCTCGGGCTCTGCCAACTGAAAGCCCCTGGTCGGGTGCATAGTTTCCCACCTCAGCCCCTCAGCTCCGCATTGATCGCATCGTGCCACTGTAATTACCTCCCGCTTATCTCTAATTTGTTGTTGCTTACCGTTGCGCTTGTCGCTGTTCGACGCAATGTTCAGAGCAGCAAACACACTCGTCGTCTAGGTATTCTTTGTCGCCTTCAAACATTGGGTGGTCGCAGTAGTGGCAATAAGACGGGTCTTCATCGCCGCAATACTCTTTGCAAAGCTGGTAGATGTCGCCTTTTGATAAGGTGACAAGCGAACGGTTTTCAATGGTGCCGTCCTTTGCGTGTATCGCCTGGTGTACCAAGACGACATTAGATTCCTGAACCAGAACACCGGCTGTCACGACCGACATTCCATTGCTTGCGTATTCTGTGCGTTTCACTTCGGTTTCTCCCGGCTTACTCTATATTTGTTGTGCTTTTCTAGTGTTAGCTTCGTGGCAACCGCAGAAGCGGCACCGCAGCTAAACCAACTTATTATTCTTCTAGTCATTTGCATCTGATTCCTGATTTGTTGCGGATACTTCATGCACCGATAACGTGCGTATTTTGTCGCCGCTCCCCCGTCTGCCGAAAACTGCTTTGGATAGCCAGTATTGAATAGTCAGCGCGTGCCCTTTCTCTTCTGCTTCCTTCTGGCTTTTAGCTTCGACCTCCCATGTTCTAATGGCGCTAAACTTTGTTCTCACTTGATAGACCGGCATAAAACCTCCCGGTAATGTTAAATCAGTTGCGTCTTCTTCCTAAATAAAATCGAATTTTGCCATTTCTTGTTTTGTCACCACGATAATTCCCTGTTCGTCGGGTGTATTCCAGATCATCCAGGCGCAGGTTACGCTGTCAGTTTTGCCGTCGCCGGTGAAGCTAATGCGAGGCAGAATGATCAGGCGATCAGGTGGATTCTCCGCCAGCCAACCGCCTCGGGCCTCGGTCGGTTCAAGGAACGAGAGCCGCAAGAGAAAGGCGCACCGTACACCCTGTTCGACAAAATTCTGCACTATTGGCAGGGCTTGATCGAAGGGTGGATTAGTGATTACGCATGACTCAAAAGGTATGATTTCCATTTTGGCGGCGTCCAAATGGGAGTCCGCTCGTCGGCTGGTGTCGATGTCATTAGTTGTGACCACTAGCCCTGCGTTCTTGAGCACTTTGGCTATGGCGCCATCACCTACGCACGGTTCATATGCGTGGGCAACATCTGAGAACAGGTGCTTAGCATTATTCAACAGGATGGCAGTAGCCGATCCTGGCGTGGGGTAGAAGTCGTTAGCGCGTCTCAAGTGTCTATCCCTCGATTAGTTCTCTGATGTCATTGGCGAGATCCCGTTCTGCGTGGTCGTATCCAGCCCAGTAAGCGTCATCAATATTTCCGCCTGCGTAGTCGTCAGGTGTCCATCCGTCATCGTGTTCTACTGGTGGCTTGAGTTCAGCAATTCGCGCTTTGATGTGCTCAAGGATTTTTTCTGCTGGTGTTTTCATTTGTCTGTAATCTCCATATAACTAGCTGGTAGTTGTCTCCATTGGATTCTTCAATCCATAGCGTTCATAATCTAATTCAGCCACCACCTTCCCACGATGGAGCCGAATCTTGCCGTCGCTTGCTACAGGAATACAAGCGATATCGTTGGCAGTGCATTCAATCATGAGGATGCGCACTTGTATATTTCTATACTCCTTCAGTATCCAATCGAGAGTAGCAACATTAATACCGGCTGCGCATAGGTTGTGTTCATCAGTGTTTGCGTCTTCGACCGACACTTTGTTGCCAATCTTGTACCTAATTATGGTGTCAGACGTGGGTGAACAAAGGTCTTTAGTTACTGCTTTGTAGAAGCGCAATTTGCCAGGCTGGTCAAGCAACATCAGCAAAGGCTGTACTTTGAATTTATTGAAGTCTTTGGCTCCTTGCAGTTTGGCTCCTTGCAGGTTGGCTCCTTGCAGGTTGGCTCCTTGCAGTTTGGCGTCTTGCAGGTTGGCGTATTCCAGTTTGGCGTATTGCAGGTTGGCGTCTTGCAGTTTGGCGTCTTGCAGTTTGGCGTATTCCAGGTTGGCTCCTTGCAGGTTGGCGTATTGCAGGTTGGCGTATTCCAGGTTGGCTCTTTGCAGGTTGGCGTCTTGCAGGTTGGCGTATTGCAGGTTGGCGTATTGCAGGTTGGCGGATTCCAGTTTGGCGTATTGCAGGTTGGCGTATTGCAGGTTGGCGTCTTGCAGTTTGGCGTATTGCAGGTTGGCTCCTTGCAGGTTGGCTCCTTGCAGTTTGGCGTATTCCAGGTTGGCGTCTTGCAGGTTGGCGTCTTGCAGGTTGGCGTATTGCAGGTTGGCGTATTGCAGGTTGGCGTATTCCAGGTTGGCTCCTTGC